>ERZ1027264.401-NODE-401-length-36367-cov-6.372136_pt1 | contig 36367 bp, 26 predicted proteins | sample MGYA00519258_ERZ1027264 | MGnify/ENA primary metagenome ERZ1027264 (study PRJEB26926, sample SAMN06164692) | human gut metagenome | biome: ENVO:00009003; feature: ENVO:2100002; material: ENVO:00002003 | host: Homo sapiens | place: USA | collected 2012 ...
CGGGCGGCCCCCGCGAGGGTGGTCATTTTGGTGCAGGCCGCGGCGGCGCTGGCCGCCCCCCGCGTGAGGGCGGCAGAGGCCCTGCCCGCGACAGCGCACCCCGTGTATGGCAGCCCAAGGCTCCCGTCCGTTCCGATAACATGAGCTTTGAGGACATGATGAGCCGCTTCAAGAGCCAGAGCGAAGAGAAGATGGCCGATCTTGATCACGAGACCAATAACCGCCGCGGCGGTGGTTATGCGCCTCGCGGCCGCGGTGGCCGCCGCTGAGCGGAAAGGCCTGCGCTTTTCAAGCCTGATCAAAATAACGGAAACAGACCTGTCTCATTTGATCGGGCAGGTCTGTTTTTTCCGTAATAAAAGAAAGGAACCACAATGCCTGCAAAATTTGAACTGATCGCGCCCTGCTTTTTTGGGTGTGAATCCACTGCAAAATTTGAGCTGACCCGCATCGGCGCAGAGAATATCCGCGTGGACGATGGCCGTCTGAGCTTTGCCGGCGGCGCAGAGATGATCGCTGCTGCAAACCTCAATCTGCGCACGGTGGAGCGCGTGATGCTGCTGCTGGCCCGCTACAGGGCCGCCACCTTTGATGACCTGTTCGACGGCGTGTACGATATCCCGTGGGAGGAGCTGCTGCCCGCAGACGCAGCCTTTCCGGTCACCGGCTCTTCGCTGAACAGCCAGCTGTCCAGTGTGCCTGCCTGCCAGAGCATCATCAAAAAAGCTGTGGTCAAGCGCCTGATGGCAAAGCACCACACCTCTGTGCTGCCGGAGACCGGCGCGGAGTACAAGATCCGCTTCATGCTGCGCAAGGATCAGTGTGAGATCATGCTGGACACCACCGGCGACGGCCTGCACAAGCGCGGCTACCGCCGCAACGCCATGGAGGCACCCATCCGCGAGACTTTGGCGGCTACCATTGCAGACCTTGGCCGTGTGCGCCGCGACAGTCTGGTGGAGGACCCCTTCTGCGGCAGCGGCACGCTGCTGATCGAAGCTGCTCAGAAAGCCATGAACATTGCCCCCGGCCTGAAGCGCCGCTTTGCCGCCGAGCGCTATGGCTTTGTGCCGGCAGCCATCTGGGCCGAGCAGCGTCAGAAGGCACTGGCCGAGGCCAAGCTGGATGTGGGCTTTGAAGCCTTTGGCTATGATATCGACCCTGCCGCTGTGGCTCTGGCCAACGCCAACGCAAAGCTGGCCGGTGTGGAAAAGCGCTGCCACTTTGAAGTGGCTGATGTGGCCGACTTTGCCGCAAAGCAGGAGGCCATCGTGCTGACGAATCCCCCGTATGGCGAGCGCATGAGCACCATTGAAGGTGCTGCAAAGCTGGCCCGCACGCTGGGCCGGCAGATGGAAGCACACCCCTGTGCAGGCGTGTATGCGATCACTGCCGATATGGATTTTGAGACCCACTACGGCAAGCGTGCCAACAAGCGCCGCAAGATGTACAACGGCATGATCCCCTGCCAGCTGTATATGTACTACAGCGCGCCCAAGTTTGAGCACACTGCAAAGCCGATGCCGAAGTCCGGCTTTGACGGCAAGCGCACTGCACCGAACCGCTTTAACAAGAAGTAATTGAAAAATGTTACCTGCCGCACCGGAGCTGTCCAGTGCGGCTTTTTACATTGCAGCCGGTAATTACTGAAAAAAAACAAAGCGGGGCCTGAATTGGCAGGAGATGGAAATGAACGCAAACACAGGAAGTTTTACGCTGTGTTCCGCGCCACGTGCGGCAAAGATGAGACAAATTCATGCTCTTTTTACAAAGGATGGTTGAACCCAGGCTGAAAATGGATTATACTTACCTTATTATTCTGCGGTTCTTCCGAGGAGGAAAAGGTGCGTATGAAGGGTAGGATGCGGCCATATCTGCCGGAGCTCACCATCCGGGATTACAATATCTACCTGCGCTATCTGCGCGGGGTGCGACGTCAGCTGTACGAGGCGTACGGATTATATTCCTGCCATCTGCTGCGGAGCAACGGCGTGCTGTTTGCCATCCTTTCGGACAGTCTGGCCGGGCGGCAGGCCACTTGCCAGCGCAAGCGGGTCCCGGGCACACTGGCCTGGCGCAGGCTCATGTGCCAGACCCAAGGCATCCGGCTGGCCGCACAGGTGGAGGTGCTGCTGGGCTGGCACAACCTGCAGGACCGCAAATACAGCGAGCTGCGGCCGCTCAAACGCCTGCGCCGTGCGGTGGACCGTTTGCTGCTGCGCCGCGCCTATGAGCGTGCCGTGCAGGAGAACCCGGCGCTGGAACGGCTGTTCGTGCAGGAGCGGGATCAGGCCGTGGTGCAGATGAACCTGAGCGCCAAGAACTACTCTCTTGCCGCTGAACCCATGAGCAACATTTACGGTGCACTGTATTCCACCCTTGCCACCGACGACCCCAGCCAGCGCAAGAGCATGCGCTACATCGGCAGCAGCATCGGCCGCATTTTTTACCTGCTGGATAAGGCTGAGCGCTTTGAGATGGACAAGAGCAGCGGCCGCTACAACGTGTTCGTAGTCAACGACCTGCAGGGACAGGCTGCGGCGGTGGAGAATGCCCGCCGTCAGGCACTGGCTGCCGCCAACGATCTGATCCGCGTGTACAGTATGCTGGACATCAAATTGAACCGCGGCCTGCTGGATAACATCATGCTGCTTGGTCTGCACCATGCGGTGGATCCGCTGGAAGCCGGTGCTGAGCGCGAAAACTGGGAGATCCCATGAAGCAAAACCATCAAAAAAGCTGGGCCATGGCTTACTGCGGCATTGTGGCGGCGCTGTGCGTCGCACTGATGCTGCTGGGAGCTGTGATCCCCATTGCCATGTTCATTGCGCCTGCAGTGGCAGGCTTCCTTGTTGCCACGGTGTGCGTGGAGTGCGGGATGCAGCTGGCCTTGACGGCCTATGCGGCAGTCAGCCTGCTGGCACTGCTGTTCGTGCCGGATAAGGAAGTAGCGCTGATCTTTGTGTTCCTGCTGGGGTATTACCCGCTGGCAAAGCCGAAGTTTGAGCGCATCCGCCCTGCGGTTCTGCGCATTGTCTGCAAGCTGCTGCTGTGCAACGGCGCAGTGCTGGCCATGTACGGGCTGGTATTTCTGCTGGTGCCGGCAGGCAGCATTTCGCAGGAGCTGCGCACCACCGCGCTGGCTGTCTCGCTGGCAACGCTGGTCATGGGCAATGTTGCCTTTGTGCTGTACGACCGGGCATTGCATAACATGCTCATGATGTACCGGCTGGTCTGGCGGCCGAAACTTCATAAAACTTTGGGCTGGCGCTGAGCCAGCCTTTGTGCTATAATGGGGCATCAGAAAGGGGAGAGCGCAGCACACAGGTAACGCAAAGCGCCGGGCCACGCGGGTGACAGCCGCGAGGGTGACGAGGAGAGGAATCATCGAAAGATTCGGCGGATGTTTCTCCGGCTGAGGGCTAGACCAGCCGCAGAGAAGGGCAAAAAACGGCAGCAATACCGCAACAGATCCCTTCAAAGAAAGCCATACAAGAACATAAACTGTACTAGGAAGCTGACTGGATATCACTGCGCCTTTTTGCGCGGGAACGGTCGGTATGGAGGTATTTTGTATGTGTGGCATTGTTGGTTATGTCGGTAAGCGCAGTGCGCAGGACGTGCTGCTGGATGGTCTGGAAAAGCTGGAGTATCGCGGGTACGACTCCGCCGGTGTGGCGCTTGCGCTGGACGGCGGCATCCGCGTGGTAAAAAGCAAAGGACGGCTCACCGCCCTGCGGGAAAAGCTGGCGGCGCAGCAGCTGGCACAAAGCTTCTGCGGCATCGGCCACACCCGCTGGGCTACCCATGGCGAGCCCAGCGATGTGAACAGCCACCCGCATTCGACCCCGCGTGTGAGCATTGTGCACAATGGCATCATTGAAAATTACGGCCTGCTCAAGGAGCGCTTGGCCGCAAAAGGCTATACCTTCCAGAGTGAGACGGACACCGAAGTGCTGGTAAAGTTGATCGACAGCTGCTATACCGGTGACCCGCTGCGTGCATTGCAGCAGGCGCTTGCCAAGGTGCGCGGCAGCTATGCGCTGGCCGTGCTGTTCCGGGATTACCCGGACACCATTTTTGCAGTCAAGCGGGAAAGCCCGCTGATCGTCGGCTGGGGCGAGGGCGAAAACTTTGTGGCTTCGGATATTCCGGCACTGCTCAAGTATACCCGGAAATACAGCGTGCTGGAAGAAGGGGATATGGCCGTCTGCACCACAGAGGGCATCCGCTTCTACAACGAATTTGGTGAGCCAGTGGAGCGTCAGCAGCTGACGGTGGACTGGGATATGGAAGCTGCCGAAAAGGGCGGCTATCCCCACTTTATGCTCAAGGAGATCAACGAGCAGCCTGCGGCCATTATGGCCACGGTCAGCCCCCGTGTAGAGGACGGACTGCCGGTGCTGCGCATCCCGGAGCTGACCGATGAAGTGCTGCGCGGTATTGGCCGGGTGCATCTGGTGGGCTGCGGTACGGCTATGCATGCCGGTATGGTGGGCAAATCTGCCATCGAAACGTTGGCCCGTGTGCCCGCCGAGGTGGACATTGCCAGCGAGTTCCGTTACCGGGACCCCATTCTGGAAAAGAACGATCTGGTCATCATCATCAGCCAGTCCGGCGAGACCAGCGACACGTTGGCAGCGCTCAAGCTGGCCAAGAGCCGCGGCGTGCCGGTGCTGGCCATCGTGAATGTGGTGGGCAGCTCCATTGCACGTGCCGCAGATTATGTAATGTACACCTATGCCGGGCCGGAGATCGCGGTAGCATCCACCAAGGCGTATATGGTGCAGATGTGCGTGCTGTATCTGTTTGCACTGCGGCTGGCCTACGCGCGCGGACGGCTGAACGAGGCAGAGACCCGCCGCTATACGGCCCAGCTGCTGCGCGCACCGGAGGTCATCAAGCCGCGCCTTGCAGATTGTGAGCAGATCAAGTACCTTGCCAGCCGCTATGTGAACACCCAGAGCTGCTTCTTCATTGGGCGCTGGTTCGACTATGCGCTCTCGCTGGAGGGCAGCCTGAAACTCAAGGAGATCAGCTATGTGCACTCGGATGCCTATGCAGCCGGTGAACTGAAACATGGTACCATCAGCCTGATCACCGATGGTGTGCCGGTGATCGCACTGGCCACCCAGAAACAGGTGTACGAAAAGACCATTTCCAATGCCAAGGAGACCCGCAGCCGCGGCGCAAGGGTGCTGCTGTTTACCACAAAGGATGCTGTGGTGCCGGAAGGCGTGGCAGATGCCGTGATCCGGCTGGATGAGTATGAGGACATTCTGATGCCGCTGCAGCTCATTGTGCCGTTACAGCTGTTCGCCTATTATATGGCTGTTCTGCGCGGCTGTGACGTGGATAAGCCGCGTAATCTGGCCAAGAGCGTGACCGTGGAGTGACGGCACAAAACGCAGCCAGAAAGCCCTGCACGAAACAGAAATAACAAAACAGGACCCGTGCTGAATCACTGAAGTGCATTCTGTCAAGTAGACGAAAAAATAATATAAGGTTTTTGTTCGCCGTTTCCACAAGGAGACGGCGAATTTTTTGTGCAGCTCGGTTCATGGCACCGACATGAGCCTGCATCGGCATCTGGATGAACAGACGGTGCTGGTAACGGCGGTTGTTGCAGCAGTCAACAGTGAATAGTGATTGTTCTTTCTTGACATGAAAATACCCCCAGAGTATTCAGAGTTTTTGTCTCTGTCTACTCTAGGGGTAGCGTATCACATGGAATGCCGGGGCATTGTGATTTATAGATTATTTGTTTCGGCAGGAGGTGCTTCCGATGCAGACGTTTCTACCGGAACATCGTCCTCCGGGTCACCGAAGTTGTCGTGGTAAGTCTGCAGCAGGTCAATCTCCTTGTTGCGCTTCAGGCCGTGGATGACCAGCTTTTTGATCACATCATAGATGACTGCAAACAGCGGCACACCTACGATCATGCCCACAAAACCCCACAGACCGCCGAACAGCAGGATGGAGAACAGTACCCAGAAACTGGAAAGACCGGTGGTGTTGCCCAGGATCTTGGGGCCGATCACGTTTCCGTCTAGCTGCTGCAGCACCAGAACGAACAGGACGAACCATAGCGCCTTGATGGGGTTCTGAATGAGGATCAGCAGGGTGGCGGGCACGGCACCGATGAACGGGCCGAAGAAGGGGATCACATTGGTCACGCCGATGATCACGGAAACCAGAAGGGCACTGGGGAACTTGAAGATCAGGCAGCCGATATAGCACAGCACGCCGATGATGGCGGAATCCATGATCTTGCCGTTGATGAAGCCGCCGAACATCTTATCGGCGTACTTCACTTCTTCCTTGATCAGCTCTGCCCAGCGGGGCTTGAAGATGCTGTAGAGCACCAGCTTGGCTTGCTGCACAAAGCGCTTGCGGCTGGCCAGCATATACACGGCCACGATGATGCCGATGATCAGGTTCTTGGCCATGGTCACTACGTTCAGCACACCCACTGCGGCACCGCTGACGATGTTCTGCATGGAGGGCAGGAGCCGGGTCTTGATCAGATCATCGATATTGGTGCTGATGGTGGCATAAGCAGAGTTGAGCATGTCCATGATCTGCTGGTTGTTCTCAATGAACTCCACATGATTCGCCCACTGCACGAACTTTGCGAGGTTGCGCTGCGCAGTGTAGTACAGGGTGGTCACGCTGGTAATGAGCTGCGGAATGATCATCATGCACAAAGCGTAGATAAGGAGCAGGCCGAACAGGATGGTCAGCGTAACGGACAGCACATTGACCAGACCATGCATCTTTTCCGGGATGAACCGGCGCAGAAAGCTCTCGATGGTGTTGCACACAGGCTTGAGCAGGTAGGCGATGACGGCACCGTAGATGAACGGCATCAGAATGCCGGTCAGCGTGGAGATGGCATCGCCAAAACCATCGAAGCGGTAGATCAGGAAAAAGAAGATGATGCTCAGGGAGATCGCTCCAAATCCTGCCAACATCCCGTAGAGATAGGGCTTGATGTGCGGCTTTTTGTCCATCATGATAGACTCCATTTCAGCCGCGGACAGCAGGAATCCCCGCGGCACTTATCAGATTTTGTTGCTCCTGCGCCAGATGTGCATTTTTTCGGCTTCCTTGATCAGGTCTTCACGGAAGTCGGGATGTGCTACGCTGATCAGAGCTTCAGCCTTTTCCCAGGTGGTCAGGCCCTTCAGGTTCACGCAGCCGTACTCGGTGCACAGGTAGTGGATGTTGGCACGGGTATCGGTGACGATGCTGCCGTTTTCCAGAGTGGGACGGATGCGGCTTTCCAGCTGGCCGGTCTTCTTATTAAAGAAGGTAGAGGACAGGCAGATAAAGCTCTTGCCGCCCTTGGAAAGGTATGCGCCCAGAACGAAGTCCAGCTGACCGCCGGCACCGGAGATTTGCTTGAGGCCTGCAGTCTCGGCGTTCACCTGACCGAACAGGTCGATGTCCACAGCGTTGTTGATGGAAATAAAGTTATCCAGTGCGGAGATGCTGCGGATATCGTTGGTGTAGTCCACGGGTGCAGACATGCACTCCGGGTTATCGTTCAGGTAATCGTACATTTTCTGGGTGCCGGCACCGAAGGCGTAGACCTGACGGCCCTTGTCCAGCTGCTTGCATGCACCGGTGATCTTGCCGGCCTTGGCGATATCCACAAAGGCATCCACATACATTTCGGTGTGCACGCCCAGATCCTTCAAATCGCTCTGTGCGATCAGGCTGCCGATGGCATTGGGCATACCGCCGATGCCCAGCTGCAGGCAGGCACCGTTGGGGATCTGCGGAACGATCAGGTTGGCAACCTTCAGATCCACTTCGGTAGCAGCACCGGGAGCGGCCATCTGGCCGATGGGCGGGTTCTCGCCTTCCACGATGCCGGTGACCTGAGAAATGTGGATGCAGTTCTCCATGCCGCCAAGGCAGCGGGGCATGTTCTTGTTGACCTCAACGATGATCTTCTTGGCTTTTTCGCACACAGCACCCAGATGAGATGCACTGGGGCCGAAGTTGAAGTAGCCGTGCTCGTCCATGGGGGTCACCTGGAACACCGCCACATCCAGCGGATCCGGGCTTTCGCGGTAGTAGCGGGGCAGCTCGGAATAACGGATGGGGGAGTAGAAGGAGAAGCCCTGTGCAATGGCCTTGCGCTCAATGCCGCCCATATGCCAGCTGTTCCATGTCATGTGTGCAGCGGGATCGTCGATCTGGAAGATCGCGGGCACCCACATCAGGATGCCGCCGCGGAAGTTGACACCTTCCAGCTCAGGCAGACGCTTTGCGATCTCGGCATCCACCGCCACAGGGGTGTTCACAGCCCAGCCGTAATCCACCCAGTCACCGCTTTTGACCAGTGCGGCAGCCTGAGCGGCGGTCATTTTCTTCTGAGCATACAGTTCCGTAAAATCCATTATAAACCATCCTCTCCTATAATAACATAAAGGAATTGTAAATTTATCATTTACTCTTCCTGCACGGACAAACCTTTGCAGGATGTTTACCACCTGTTGGCAATTTGAACACAGCTCTGACACAGGCGGATGATATCCTGATAACCAGCAGAATGCAGCTGTCGGACAGGGCAGCAGATCTGCACAACTTAGTTATAACATTAACAATGTGTAGAATCAATAGTTTATCGAGAAAATTTTGACCGACTGGCAATATGGACAAAATTCGAGGAGTTTTTGGACGATTGTTTGGTACTGGAAAACCAAAATCTTTGCAAAAGGACTTGATAAAATTTTGACGATATGGTTTACTTATAGCGTAGCAAGCAGCTGCGATGCAGCACGACATTGATTGTTTAAATTTTAACGATAAAACGTACAGCTTGCACAAAAATCTTGCACCCAAGACTGGAAAGTGCTATCATGGCAGAACCAAAACGCGCTTTTCACAGCGCTCAAGGAGGACACCAGACGATGGCAACAGCAGTTTATCCCGGTTCGTTCGATCCGGTCACAAAAGGGCATCTCGATATCATCAAGCGCGCAGCAAAGATCAACGATCATCTGATCGTGGCGGTGCTCAACAACAGCGCAAAGAATCCGCTGTTCACCGTGGAGGAACGCGTGGAGCTTCTAAAGGAATGCTGCAAGGGCATCCAGAATGTTTCGGTGGAGAGCTTCGACGGCCTGACCGTGGAGTTCGCCAAGAAACGGCACGCTTCGGTGATGGTGCGGGGCCTGCGGGCGGTGACGGATTTTGAAAACGAGATCCAGCTTGCGCAGACCAATCACGCACTGATGCCCGGCATCGAGACCATGTTTCTGGCAACGAGCATCAAGTGGAGCTACCTTTCTTCCACCATTGTAAAAGAGGCAGCTTACTACGGCAGCGACATCGGTAAGTTCGTCACACCCAATGTGGAAAAGGCGGTCAACGAAAAGTATGCGCTGATCCGGCAGAAAAAAGACCCCGAGACCTAATTTGTAAAAGCGCTTACGGGCGTTTTGATAAAAATGGCTTACGAAAAGTAACACATACACAATTCAGGAGGCTATTCACATGAAAAAGATCGTTATCGCATCTGCATGCCGTACCGCTATTGGCAAGTTCGGCGGCACTCTGGCAAACGTTCCCGCAGTTGAGCTGGGCTCCATCGTCATCAAGGAAGCTCTGAACCGTGCAAACGTCGCTCCCGAGCAGGTCGATCATGTCTACATGGGCTGCGTCATTCAGGCCGGTCTGGGCCAGAACGTCGCTCGTCAGGCTGCTCTGAAGGCTGGCCTGCCCATCGAGACCCCGGCTGTCACCGTCAACGTGGTGTGCGGCTCCGGTCTGAACTGCGTCAACATGGCTGCTCAGATGATCGAGGCTGGCGATGCTGACATCGTGGTCGCAGGCGGCATGGAGAACATGGACATGGCTCCCTTCGCACTGCAGAAGGCTCGTTACGGCTACCGCATGGGCGCTCCTATGGGCAAGAGCGAGATCGTGGATACCATGGTCAACGATGCTCTGTGGGATGCCTGCGGCTTCAACAAGCACATGGGCATGACCGCTGAGAACGTCTGCACCAACGAGACCTATCAGAAGAAGTACGGCTACAGCCCCATCACCCGTGAGATGCTGGACGAGTTCTCATACAACAGCCAGCTGAAGGCTGACAAGGCCATCAAGGACGGCGCTTTCAAGGACGAGATCGTTCCCGTTGTGATCAAGGGCAAGAAGGGCGACACCGTGTTCGATACTGATGAAGGCCCCCGTCTGAGCGCTCCTGAAGTGCTGGCAAAGCTGAAGCCCGCTTTCACCAAGGACGGCATCGTGACCGCCGGCAACTCTTCCGCCATCAATGACGGCGCTGCTGCTCTGGTCATCATGAGCGAGGAGAAGGCTAAGGAGCTGGGCGTGAAGCCTCTGGCTACCTGGGTCGCCGGTGCTCTGGCAGGCGTTGAGCCCGAAGTCATGGGCCTGGGCCCCATCGCCGCTACCAAGAAGGTCATGGCAAAGACCGGCCTGACTGTTGCTGACATGGATCTGATCGAGGCCAACGAGGCATTTGCTGCTCAGTCTGTGGCTGTCAGCCAGGCTCTGAACTTTGATATGAGCAAGGTGAACGTCAACGGCGGCGCAATTGCTCTGGGCCACCCGGTCGGCGCTTCCGGCGCTCGTATCCTGGTCACCCTGCTGTATGCTATGAAGCATCGCGGTGCACACAAGGGCCTGGCTACCCTGTGCATCGGCGGCGGCATGGGCTGCGCTACCATCGTTGAGATGGACTAAGTTCTACCTCTCAGAATCCTGACTGAATGACAGACCCGGACGGGGAAGGGAACCGGAGAGCCTTTCCTCCGTCCGGGGGCTGTTTGTGATAATTGATAAGATTTGAATAGGAGGTTTTCACAATGGCATTTGTAAAAACCGAGGTGCAGGGTGCAGTTGAGATCATTACCATCGACCGCCCCAAGGCACTGAATGCCCTGAATCCCGAAGTTCTGGCAGACCTGAAGGCAGCTTTTGAGGCTGTGGATCAGGAGAATGTCCGCTGCATTGTTCTGACCGGCGAAGGCGACAAGAGCTTCGTGGCAGGCGCAGATATCGGTTCCATGAGCACCATGACCAAGGCAGAGGGCGAGGCCTTCGGCAAGCTGGGCAATGATGTGTTCCTGATGATCGAGAGCTTCCCCATCCCCGTTATTGCAGCCGTGAACGGCTTTGCACTGGGCGGCGGCAACGAGCTGGCTATGAGCTGCGACATCCGCATCTGCTCTGACAACGCTGTGTTCGGCCAGCCGGAAGTGGGTCTGGGCATCACCCCGGGCTTCGGCGGCACCCAGCGTCTGGCACGTCTGGTCGGCATGGGTATGGCAAAGCAGCTGGTTTACTCTGCACTGAACATCAAGGCGGACGAGGCTCTGCGCATTGGTCTGGTGAACGCTGTGTATCCTCAGGCTGAACTGATGGAGAATGTGCTGAAGCTGGCCGGCAAGATCGCAAAGAATGCACCCATCGCTGTACGCAACTGCAAGAAGGCAATCAACGGCGGCATCAGCCTGCCCATCGAGAAGGCTGTTGAGGTCGAGGAAAAGCTGTTCGGCGACTGCTTCGAGACCCACGACCAGAAGGAAGGCATGGCCTGCTTCCTGAGCCGTGAGAAGCCGAAGCCCAAGGCAGTGTTCACCAACAACTAATCCATTACTACATAATTTTTGATATTAAAGGAGAGGTTACCTATGAAGATCGGTGTTATCGGCGCTGGCACCATGGGCCAGGGCATCGCAAAGGCATTTGCACAGGTTGAGGGCAACACCGTTGCTCTGTGCGACATCAAGCAGGAGTGGGCCGAGAATGGTCTGGCAAAGATCAAGAAGGGCTACGAGAAGCTGGTTGCTAAGGGAAAGATGACGCAGGAAAAGGCAGACGCTATCGTTGCTGCCATCACCCCGGGCCTGAAGGAAGACCTGTGCGCTGACTGCGATCTGGTCGTTGAGGCTGCTTTTGAGGATATGAAGGTCAAACAGACCACCTTCGGCGAGCTGGATAAGATCTGCAAGCCCGAGTGCATCTTCGCTTCCAACACTTCTTCTCTGTCCATCACCGAGATCGGCAAGGGCGTTAGCCGTCCGCTGGTCGGCATGCACTTCTTTAACCCCGCAGACCGCATGAAGCTGATCGAGGTCATCGCAGGCTGCAACACTCCCGCTGAGACCGTTGAGAAGATCAAGGAGATCTCTGTTGCCATCGGCAAGCAGCCGGTTCAGGTCAATGAGGCTGCAGGCTTCGTCGTCAACCGCATCCTGATCCCCATGATCAACGAAGCTGCTTTCATCAAGATGGAAGGCGTTTCCGATATCGCCGGCATCGACACCGCTATGAAGCTGGGTGCCAACCACCCCATGGGTCCCCTGGAGCTGGGCGACTTCATCGGCCTGGATATCTGCCTGGCCATCATGGATGTGCTGTACAAGGAGACCGGCGACAGCAAGTACCGTGCCTGCCCGCTGATCCGTAAGATGGTCCGCGGCGGCAACCTGGGCTGCAAGAGCGGCAAGGGCTTCTACGTTTACAACGCAGACCGCACCAAGACCCCTGTTGACCAGCTGTAAATTCTGATAAACGTTTCTCCCGACCGTGGAAACGCGGCCGGGAGGAATTTGTTTGCACCGGGCAATTCCGGTAAATGAAAAAGACCCGTTAGGAGGATATAGCGATGGATTTTACTCTGTCCAAGCAGCAGCAGATGGTACAGAAAATGTACCGCGAGTTTGCTGAGAACGAAGTCAAGCCCCTGGCAAAGAAGGTTGATGCGGAAGAGTACTTCCCCAAAGAGACCGTCGAAAAGATGGGCAAGCTCGGCATGATGGGCATTTATTTCCCGACTGAGGTCGGCGGTGCAGGCGGCGATGTGCTGTCCTACGTCATGGCAGTGGAAGAGCTGAGCAAGGTCTGCGGCACCACCGGTGTCATCGTCTCTGCTCACACCAGCCTGTGTGCTGCTCCTATTTATGAAAATGGTACTCCCGAGCAGAAGGCAAAGTATCTGCCCAAGCTGTGCAGCGGTGAGTGGCTGGGTGCTTTCGGCCTGACTGAGCCGGGTGCCGGCACTGATGCACAGGGTCAGCAGACCTTTGCAAAGCAGGACCCCGAGACCGGTGATTGGATCCTGAACGGTTCCAAGATCTTCATCACCAACGCCGGCTACGCAAACGTCTTTATCGTTATTGCTGTCACCGATATCGTGCCCGACAAGAAGGGCCGTCCCACCAAGCAGTGCTCCGCCTTTATCGTGGAGCGCACCGACCCGGGCTTCTCTGTCGGTAAGGCTGAGGACAAGATGGGCATCCGCGGTTCTTCCACCTGCGAGCTGATCTTTGAGGACTGCCGCATCCCTGCTGACCGTATGCTGGGTGTGCGTGGCCGCGGCTTCCAGCTGGCTATGGCTACTCTGGACGGTGGCCGTATCGGCATTGCTTCTCAGGCTCTGGGCATCGCCGAGGGCGCTCTGGAAGAGACCGTTGCTTACGTCAAGGAGCGCAAGCAGTTCGGCCGCAGCATTTCCGCATTCCAGAACACCCAGTTCGAGCTGGCTGAGATGAAGGCACGCGTTGAGGCTGCAAAGTATCTGGTCTACGCTGCTGCTCTGAAGAAGCAGGAAGCAATGGATGGCAAGAAGGTCCGTTACAGCGTTGAGGCTGCTCAGGCAAAGCTGATCGCAGCCCGCACCGCAAGCGATGTGACCCGCCGCTGCCTGCAGCTGTTCGGCGGTTACGGCTACACCCGTGACTATCCCATCGAGCGCATGATGCGTGATGCCAAGATCACTGAGATCTACGAGGGCACCAGCGAAGTGCAGATGATGGTCATTTCCGGCGCGCTGCTGAAGTAAGGGAGGCAAGAGTTACAATGAAAGCAATTGTTTGTGTAAAGCAGGTTCCTGATACCTCCGGCAAGGTGTCCGTCAAGCCCGATGGCACTCTGGACCGTGCTTCGATGGCTACCATCACCAACCCTGATGACCTGAACGCTCTGGAGGCTGCTCTGAAGCTCAAGGACGCTACCGGCTGCGAAGTCGTTGTTGTTACCATGGGTCCCCCGCCGGCAGAAGGCATGCTGCGTGAGCTGCTGGCCCGCGGTGCAGATAAGGCTGTTCTGGTCTCCGGCCGTGAGTTCGGCGGTTCCGATACCTTCGCAACCAGCCAGATCCTGGCTGCTGCCGTCAACAAGATCGGTGTCGGCCCCGAGGACGTTGTGTTCTGCGGCCGTCAGGCAATTGATGGTGATACCGCTCAGGTCGGTCCTCAGATCGCTGAGAAGCTGCACCTGCCTCAGGTCACCTATGTGGCTGACATCCAGAAGGATGGCAACACCCTGACCGTGAAGCGTATGCTGGAAGACGGCTACATGATGGTCAAGGTGCAGACTCCCTGCCTGCTGACCTGCATCAAGGAGCTGAACCAGCCCCGTTACATGAGCGTGAACGGCATCTTCACCTGCTACGACAAGCCGATGGAAGTGTTCGATTACAACGCACTGAAGGACGATCCGCTGATCGAGGTCGATACCATTGGTCTGAAGGGTTCTCCGACGAACGTCTTTAAGTCCTTCACTCCTCCGCAGAAGGGCGCAGGCACCATGCTCAAGGGCGACGATACTGCCGCACAGCTGGCTGGTATCCTGGCCAAGAAGCACCTGATCTGATGAAAGGAGCATAGGATTACAATGGCTGATTTTAACGAATACAAGGGCGTATGGGTCTTCTGCGAGCAGCGCCAGGGCGCATTGATGCCCACTGATTTCGAGCTGGTGAGCGAGGCCCGCAAGCTGGCTGATGAGCTGGGCTGCGAGGTCACCGGTCTGCTGCTGGGCGACAACGTGGAAGGCATTGCCAAGGAGCTGGGCGGCTATGGTGCCGATAAGGTCATGGTCTGCGACAGCCCCCTGCTGAAGGATTACACCACCGATGCATACGCTAAGGTCGTGTGCGACATGGTCAACGAGTACAAGCCCGAAGTCCTGCTGATCGGTGCAACCAACATCGGCCGCGATCTCGGCCCCCGCTGCGCAGCCCGCCTGCACACCGGCCTGACCGCCGATGCTACCCATCTGGATATCGACACTGCAAAGTACATCGATTTCCTGAAGGAGAGCTCCACCATCGACCTGTCCAAGCAGAAGTTCGATATGGAAGACCGCAACCTGAAGATGACCCGTCCCGCATTCGGCGGCCATCTGATGGCTACCATCATCTGCCCCCGTTTCCGTCCGCAGATGTCCACCGTGCGTCCCGGCGTTATGAAGAAGGCTCCCTTCGATCAGGCCAAGGCTGATGCCTGCCAGATCGTGAAGCCCGCATTCGCTCTGGCTGCTGAGGACATCAAGACCGAGGTCCTGAGCGTTGAGAAGGCCGCTGAGAAGCTGGTCGATCTGATCGGCGCAGACGTGATCGTCTCTGTTGGCCGCGGCATCAGCAAGGATGTCAACAAGGGCATTGAGCTGGCTGAGCAGCTGGCTGCCGCTTTGGGCGGCGGCGTTGTGGGTGCTTCCCGTGCCGTCACCGATGCAGGCTGGATGACCGCTGACCATCAGGTTGGTCAGACCGGCAAGACCGTGCACCCCAAGATCTATGTTGCTCTGGGCATCTCCGGCGCTATCCAGCACACCGCTGGTATGCAGGACTCCGAGTGCATCATCGCTGTCAACAAGAACGAGGGTGCTCCCATCTTCGGCGTGGCTGACTACGGCATCGTGGGCGATCTGTTCAAGGTCGTGCCCGAACTGATCAAGCAGATCGAGGCAGCAAAGGCTGCTCAGTGATCGACTGACGCGAGATCTTTTTATAGCATAGCCTGAATTGTGGGAGGGCGGCTCTTCGGAGCCGCTCTTCTTTTTATGTAAGGAATACGGCACAGCACAGATGGCCCTGAAAAGGCTGCCTGTGCTGTTTTTTGTTGCAGAAAGTACAGCCAGAGGCTGGCTGCAGCCCAGAAAAGGGCTGCGGGATGGGAGGGGAGTGGAATGGAAAAGCGCACACAAAAGTCTGTTACACTTTGAAATATGCATATAAGCGAATAAACATACAGAAAAATGCATGAAAAACATTGCAGAAAAGGTGTGGAAAAATAAAATGCAACACGTTAAGTGTGACGAAACAATCCTGAAAACGGTGAAGCGCAACACGGACGTAACAAATTCACGGGATCTTGGATGAATCTGTTGCGCTTGTGAAACGTTTTCGGAACGGGAAATTTTGATTTTTTGCATTTTCTCTCAAAAAATCGACAGAAACTCCTTGACGATGAGATGCTATTGTGATACTTTTGTTGCACAAAAGCAACACATTTGAAACGGAAGAGTTGCAAATGTGTTGCAGTACGCATTCACATGAATGCAAAAAAGCTTTTATATACAAAAGCTTACGGAGGATGTCTTATGAAACTCGAGATGCGCACCCTGAAGAATATCGCAGCAGCAGCTATGACTTTGGCTGTGGTTTTTGGTGCTGCATCTCTCAAGCCCGTTACTGCAAACGCAGCTGAGGCTTCGGGTTCTGCCTCCATCGAAGAAGAAAATTCCTACATCAGCTTTCAGGACGAAGCTTATCAGAACGAGTTCCTGCGCCGCGTAAACAACGAGCGCGCAAAGGCTGGTCTGAAGCCCGTTCAGCTGGGCGACAGCAGCCACAATAGTGCCGCTCAGGAGCGCGCTAAGGAACTGGCCTCTTCTTATTCCTACGTTCGTCCCAATGGCCAGCGCGATTTTACCATCTTCGCCGAGAATGGTATCAACGATGCGTCCGTTGGCGAAAACTACATAGCTGGCGTTTCTACCCCCGATGCAGCGGTGGATCAGTGGATGAACATTGATTTCGCACGTGAGCGCATGCTGAATGCGGATGTGACCACCATGAGTGTGGGCCACTACGAAGGCGGCGTTTACAACAACTACTGGGTGCTGATCTTCTCTTGCCCCGAAAACTCTTACACCAGCAACTACCGTCAGGAAGTTCTGAATCTGGTCAATGCCGAGCGTGCAAAGTACGGCTTGCAGCCCCTGGTCATGGGCGATGCAAAGCTCACCGCAGCTGCTCAGCGGCGCGCCGAAGAGATCGCAACCGTCAATTCTCACGTTCGTCCCAATGGTACCAAGTGGTACACTGTTCTCAGCGAGTACGGCGTGACGGATGCCGCTGCTGGCGAGAATGCCGCATGGGGCAGCGTTTCTCCTGAAGAAGTCGTGAATGCCTGGATGAACTCCGAAGGCCATCGCGCAAACATTCTGGATCCCGAAGCTCGTGCAATGGGTGTTGGCTACTACTACAACAGCTCCAGCACTTGGGGCCATCAGTGGATCCAGCTCTTTACGAAGTGATCATCTGCTTTCTTCTAACAAAAGATCGGCTGAGCTGCAAGGCTTGGCCGATTTTTTGTTGCGCTTTTTTCTGGCAGAGGACATGCGGGCAGCGGTACCGGGAGCTGGCCTTGACACAAAAACGTATGCGGCAGTGGTTGCACAACGGACGATTTATGTTATACTTGATTTGAATAACATGCAGGAGGAACCACAGTGGAGGATTACCGCACCATCCATGGCACGGCCACAGGAGAATACGAAGAAAAGAAGAGCCGCTTCATTGCGGCGCTGTCATTTGCGGACAGCGAGGAAGCTGCCGTTGCATTTCTGGAACAGGTGCGTGCGGCCAACCGCACCGCCCGTCACAATGTGTATGCCTACCGCCTGCGGGAAGGCAACCGGGAACGCTATTCAGATGATGGTGAACCGGCCAAGACGGCGGGCACACCAGCGCTGGAGGTGCTGCAGCACAGCGGCCTGACGGATCTGATCGTGGTGGTGACCCGTTACTTTGGCGGCGTGCTGCTGGGCACCGGCGGCTTGGTGCGCGCATACACCACGGCTACGGCCCGTGCACTGGAAAATGCCGAGGTGGTCACGGTGCGCAGCGTGGTGGAGCTGCGCGTGACGGTGGATTACTCCCTTTATGAGCGTGCATCGCTGCTGATCGATGCGGCGGGAGCAAAACAGGCCGCGCCGCAGTTCACGGATCGCGTGACCCTGTGCTGGCAGATGCCGGAACACACCGAAGGCCCGCTGCTGGAACAGCTGCGGGAGCTGACGCGCGGCAGCGCGCAGGTGACGGTATCCGACCCGTTCTACGCACCGTTCTGAACCCGGCAGCAGCAAAAATAAAAAAGCAAGCATTATTTTGCGAACCGACAGGCTTTTTCCCCCTTCGACAAAGCGGGTGTGCTACAATTGCCGCAGACGCAGCAATTGGGATCGGCTGTGCCGAAACAGAGAGGGGGAATGGCGACAAAAAGGGAGGGCGACTTTGTATGGATGTACGTCAGCGCACAGAAGAGATCGAACATATGACCTTCGCGCCGTGGGCTACCTTCAGCGACCAGAGCCGCGGCCGCATGCTGCCGGAAGAGCAGGACCCGATCCGGCCGGTGTTCCAGCGTGACCGTGACCGGGTGCTGCACTGCAAGGCGTTCCGACGGCTCAAACAAAAGACGCAGGTGTTCCTCTCGCCGGAGGGAGATCTGTACCGCACCCGACTGACCCATACGCTGGAGGTCTCGCAGATCGCGCGGACCATTGCCCGCGCCCTGCGGCTGAACGAAGATCTGACCGAAGCGATCAGCCTTGCCCATGATCTGGGCCACACGCCGTTTGGCCATGCCGGGGAGCGCGCGCTGAATGAGCTGTGCCCGGACGGCTTCAAGCACTATATGCAGAGCCTGCGTGTGGTGGACAAGCTGGAAAAGGACGGCCGGGGCCTGAACCTGACGTGGGAGGTGCGCAACGGCATCGTGACCCACACAAAGGGCACCTGGGCGGCAACGCCGGAAGGGCGCATCGTGCGCATGGCGGATCAAATCGCCTATGTGAACCACGACATTGAGGACGCGGTGCGCGCCGGTGTGCTGGACCCAGCCACCCTGCCGAAAGAATGCACCGCCGTGCTGGGCCAGACAAAATCTGCCCGCATCACCACCATGATCAACAGTATCCTTGCCAACAGCGATGGGGATGTGAAGGTGGGCGCAGAGGAAAACGAAGCCTTCCTTGCGCTGCGGGATTTCATGTACGCCACCGTGTATGTGGACAAGACCGCCAAGCGGGAAGAGCAGAAGGTGGACAAGGTGATCGGGGAACTGTACGATTACTACCTGAACCATGTGGACCGGATGTCCAACTTCTACATCCAGCTGGCTTATCAGGAGGGCAGAGAACGCGCAGTGACTGATTACATCAGTGGCATGAGCGACGAATTTGCCATCCGCACTTTTGAGGAATTGTTTGTGCCCCGGAAGTGGCATGTCCTATAAATCCGAAAGGTCGTTTGAAAGATCCATGATCCCACACGAATACATTGAAGAACTGACCCGCCGCACCGACATTGTGGAGCTGGTGGGCAGCTATGTGCAGCTCAAGCGCAAGGGACGTTTGTATGGCGGCCTGTGCCCCTTTCACAGCGAAAAAACGCCCTCATTCTACGTCTACCCGGACACCCAGAGCTTTTACTGCTTTGGCTGCGGCGCAGGCGGCGATGCCATTACCTTTACGAAAAAGATTAACAGCATCGATTACCCGGAGGCCGTTAAGCTGCTGGCAGCGCGGGCCGGTATGCCGGAGCCGCAGGAGGACGACAAAACAGGCCGGATGCGCAGCCGCATCCTCTCCATGAACAAGGAGGCGGCACGGTTTTTCCACGCCTGCCTGAACTCCACCGTGGAGGAAGCCCGGCAGGCCCGTGCCTACTGGCGGCGGCGCGGTCTGGACGACAAGACGATCGTCCGGTTCGGGCTGGGCTATGCGCCAAACGACGGACAGGCGCTGTATCAGTTCCTGCGCGATAAGGGCTACAATCAGCAGGAGCTGGATGCCAGCGGCCTGTTCAAGCGCAGTGCGTCCGGCCGCATCTACTGCCTGTTCTGGAAGCGGGTGATGACCCCCATCTTTGACCTGCGCGGCAACATCATTGCGTTTGGTGGGCGCGTGCTGGACGATTCCAAACCGAAATATGTCAACAGCCCGGAAACGCTGGTGTACCACAAATCAGAGACGGTGTTTGCGCTGCAGATCGCAAAGCGCAGCGCGGTGCGCCGGTTCGTGCTGTGCGAGGGCTACATGGACGTGATCAGTATGCATCAGGCAGGCATCGACACAGCAGTGTGCGCCTGCGGCACGGCCCTGACCCCGGAGCAGGTGCGGCTCATCAGCGAGTATGCTGACGAGGTGATCCTGAGCTACGATTCGGACGAAGCAGGCCAGAAGGCCACGCTGCGCTCGCTGGAACTGTTCCGCAACAGCCCGGTAAAGGTGGGCGTGCTGCAGATCCCCGGTGCAAAGGACCCGGACGAGTACATCAAAAAGTATGGCGCAGAGCGATTCAAAGCCCTGCTGGACGGTGTGGGCAATGCACTGGACTTCCGGCTGGGCCGTCTGCGCAGCCAGTACGATCTGGCACAGGATGCCCAGCGGCTGGAATACGTGAAGGAAGCTGTGAATATGCTAGCAGAGCGCTCCAACCCTACCGAGCAGGAAGTGTATGCGGGGCGTCTGGCTGAGGAGACCAACATCTCCAAAACAGCTATCATGACCCAGCTGGAGACCGCCGTGAAGAGGGCGGGCAGCAAGCACCGCTGGGAGAAAAAGCAGCAGGCGCTCAAGTCCGGTGAGATGAATCAGATCAACGTGCCGTACAGTGCGGGCGGCAGTCAGGCGCTGGGCATTGCCAGCGCACAGCAGCGACTGCTGGCGGCCATGCTGCGGGAGCCGCACTATATCGATCTGGTGCAGGGGCAGCTGACCGCAGAACAGTTCGTGCTGCCGCAGCAGAAGGAGCTGTTTGAAGCCATGCTGCGCTGCCGACAGGAGGGCATTGAGATCAGCCTGACCACGCTGCGCGCTTTTGTAAGCGAAGAAGCGCTGAATGAACTGAGCCATCTTGCGGCACAATACAGCGATGTGAATTGTACGCCGGATGATATCCGGCTGTATCTGGACCGCATTGCCCGGGGGATGCCCATGGCAGGCAAAGCGGCGCATATGTCCAATGAGGAACTGAGTGATTACCTCCAGTCGATGCGCGAAAAGAAGCAGGGAAATGTGCCTGTAGAAGAATGATCCCCGCTTTCCCCTCCGGCTGGAGCAGGAGAGGAAAGGAGCAGGAACCATGCAGAAATTGTCGCAAACGGAGGAATTGGCCAGAACATTGGCTGCGCGGGCACGCCACCATGCCCTGACACCGGAGCAGATCAGCCGTGCCATGGACGAACAGGATTACGATGTGGCGCAGCTGGACGAGCTGTATACGGCACTGGAGGACCGCGGCGTGCACCTGACCGAAGAGGAAGCGGACCTGCCTGCGTTGGATGAAACGCAGATCGGCAGGCTGGAACATGAGCTTTCGGCAGAGGGGGTGGCGCTGGACGATCCGGTAAAGGCCTATTTGAAGGAGATCGGCCGGGTGCCGCTTCTGACGGCAGAGCAGGAAACGGAGCTTGCCCGTGCCGCGCAGGCCGGGGACGAGGATGCCCGGCGGAAGCTCAGCGAAGCGAACCTGCGGCTGGTGGTGTCGGTGGCAAAGCGCTATGCAGGGCGGGGCCTGCCGTTTCTGGATCTCATTCAGGAAGGCAATCTCGGTCTGATGAAGGCGGCGGAAAAGTTTGAGCCGGAGCGCGGCTTCAAATTTTCCACCTATGCCACGTGGTGGATCCGTCAGTCCATCACCCGCGCCATTGCAGATCAGGGGAGAACGATCCGCATCCCGGTGCACCTTGTGGAGAGCATCAACCGGGTCAAAAAGACGACGGGTGACCTGCTGCGGAAAAATGGCCGGGAGCCTACCGCGGAAGAGATCGCTGTTCAGCTGGACATGGAGCCGGACCGTGTGCGGGAATTGCTGCAGCTGGCGCAGGACCCCATCAGCTTGGAAACGCCGGTGGGCGAGGAAGAGGATGCCCACCTTGAAGATTTTATTCAGGACGAGGATGCAGGCGTCCCGGTGGATGAAGCCGGGCGGCAGCTGCTGCGGCGGGAACTGTTCAGCGTGCTCAAAAGCCTGACACCGAGGGAAGAGCGGGTGATCGCACTGCGCTTCGGGCTGGAGGATGGCCGGGCGCACACGCTGGAAGAGCTGGGTAAGGAGTTCAATGTGACCCGGGAGCGGGTGCGGCAGATCGAAGCCAAGGCCCTGCGCAAGCTGCGGCATCCCAGCCGTGCAAAACGCCTGCGGGATTATCTGGATGAGTGAACGATTATAATTGCCGCCGCTTGTGCTCTGGCAATATTAGAGAAAACATTATTTTTATATTTGCAGCTCAGAAAAGCCTGCGAGCTTTTCTGAGCTGCTTTTTCACAAAAAAGGGCCGCAAGGGAAAACGGACATATCCGACTGTAAAAGTAATACGCCAAAACACAAGGGCAAAGATAGACAAATTGCACAAGGAGATTATGAACAGGAACGTGCAAAATAAAAAAATCAAGCCCTAAAACAGCAAAACACAACACGCTGCCGGGCGTGCGAAAATGAAAGAAAAAATAAATTTGTTTTGGCAAAAATCTGAAAAATGGCTTGACAGCAAGGCTTTTAGGGTGTATACTGCATTAGTATCACATAATGGACTAGTGCGCCAAAAAGAGGAATACGCAGGCGGTGACTGGACGGGTCAAACCGAAAAGTTTGTGAAAAACGCCGAAAGGTTCCCTTCGACGCGGGTCGAATTATGTGTGTCTGCTCAAATTTGACCCGTGTATACGACATCCCGTAGAGTATAAAAGTAAGGAGTGGTTGATTTTATGATGAAAGTCAAGCCCGTAAAGCTCGGCAAAACCGAGCGCATGAGCTTCTCCCACATCGACGAAGTCATCAGTATGCCGAACCTGATCGAGGTCCAGAAGAACTCTTATCAGTGGTTCCTGGACGAGGGCCTGAAAGAGGTCTTCCACGATATCGGCACCATTGAGGACTACACCGGCAATCTGGCACTGAGCTTTGTGGACTTCCGCCTGGATAAGGAGCCGAAGTACAGCATCAAGGAGTGCAAGGAGCGCGACGTGACCTATGCAGCACCCCTGCGCGTCACCGCCCGTCTGCTGAACAAGGAGACCGGCGAAGTGAAGGATCAGGAGATCTTCATGGGCGATTTCCCGCTGATGACCGATGCCGGCACCTTTGTGATCAACGGTGCAGAGCGTGCTATCGTCAGCCAGCTGGTGCGTTCTCCTGGCGTGTTCTACGGCGATGCCAAGGATAAGGTGGGCAACGACCTGTACAGCGCCACCATGAACCCCAACCGCGGTGCATGGCTGGAGTACGAGACCGATGCTTCCGATGTGTTCTATGTCCGTATCGATAAGAACCGCAAGCTGCCTGTCACCGTGCTGTGCCGTGCACTGGGCCTGTCCACCAACGAGGACATCCTGAACTTCTTTGGCGACGATGAGCGCATCCTCGCTACTCTGGAAAAGGATACCACCAAGAATCAGGAAGAGGGCCTGCTGGAAGTCTACCGCAAGCTGCGCCCCGGCGAGCCTCCCACGGTGGAGTCTGCTACCAGCCAGATCAACATGCTGTTCTTCGACCCGCGCCGTTATGACCTGTCTCGTTTCGGCCGTTATAAGATGAACAAGAAGCTGTCTCTGGCCCGCCGCATCACCGGTCAGGTGGCTGCTGAGAATGTGGTCGCTCCGCTCACCGGCGAGATCCTGATCGAGGCTGGTGCCAAGATCACCCGAGAGCTGGCTGAGAAGGCTGACAATGCCGGCGTGAATCTGGTCGTGCTGAAGCTCGACGATCCCATGAAGGAAGAGAGCCGGAAGATCAAGGTCATCACCAACGGCTGTGTGGATGCACAGGGCTTCTTCTCCTTCGACGTGAAGGAGTGCGGCATCAACGAGCGCTGCTCCTTCGATGAGATCAAGAAGATCCTCGACACCACCTCTGATGTGGAAGAGCAGAAGGAGATGCTGCGCCGCAACCACGACCAGCTGATCGGCCGCACCGTTACGGTCGCCGATATTCTGGCTTCCATCAACTACCTGAATGGTCTGGGCCACAATATTGGCACCACCGATGATATCGACCATCTGGGCAACCGCCGCATCCGCAGCGTGGGCGAGCTGCTGCAGAACCAGTTCCGCATCGGCTTCTCCCGCATGGAGCGCGTCATCCGTGAGCGCATGACCCTGCAGAGCCAGGATCAGAGCGTCATCACTCCGCAGGCCCTCATCAACATCCGTCCGGTGGTGGCAGCCATCAAGGAGTTCTTCGGTTCTTCTCCGCTGTCCCAGTTCATGGATCAGAACAACCCGCTGGCTGAGCTGACCCACAAGCGCCGCCTGTCTGCTCTGGGCCCCGGCGGTCTGAGCCGTGACCGCGCAGGTTTCGAGGTCCGCGACGTTCACTACAGCCACTACGGCCGTATGTGCCCCATCGAGACTCCTGAAGGCCCCAACATCGGTCTGATCTCCTATCTGGCATCCTACGCCAAGATCAACGAGTACGGCTTCGTGGAAGCTCCGTACCGCAAGGTCAAAAAGATCTATGACGAGAACGGCAACCTGAAGGAACAGGTCGTTACCGACGAAGTGGAGTATATGACCGCTGATGTCGAGGACGAGTACGTTGTGGCACAGGCCAACGAGCCGCTGGATGAGGGCAAGCACTTCATCCGTCCCCGTGTGTCTGCCCGCCGCCGCGACGAGATCCTTGAAATTGATGCAGAGAAAGTCGATTACATGGACGTTTCTCCGCGAATGATGGTCTCTGTTGCTACTGCCTGCATCCCCTTCCTGGAGAACGATGACTGTAACCGTGCTCTGATGGGTTCCAACATGCAGCGTCAGGCAGTGCCTCTGATGGTCACCCAGCAGCCCATCGTTGCTACCGGTATGGAGTACAAGGCTGCTACCGACTCCGGCACCGCTGTTCTGGCAAAGAATGACGGTATCGTTGAGAAGATGGATGCCAACCATGTTGTTGTGCGCAACAACAAGGGCGAGCTGGAGGATTATCCTCTGGTCAAGTTCGCACGCTCCAACGCAGGCACCTGCATCAACCAGCGTCCCATCGTGGAGGTCGGCGAGAGCGTCAAGGCCGGTCAGGTGCTGGCCGACGGCCCTGCAATGCGCAACGGCGAAATTTCTCTGGGTAAGAACGCTCTGATCGGCTTCATGACCTGGGAAGGCTACAACTACGAGGATGCCGTTCTGCTGAACGAGAAGATCGTGCGCGAGGACGTGTACACCTCCATTCATATTGAAGAGTACGAGACCGAGAGCCGCGACACCAAGCTGGGACCCGAAGAAATCACCCGTGATATCCCCAACGTTTCTGAGGATGCACTGAAGGATCTGGACGAGCGCGGCATCATCCGCATCGGTGCCGAGGTCAAGAGCGGCGACATTCTGGTCGGTAAGGTCACCCCGAAGGGCGAGACCGAGCTGACCGCTGAAGAGCGCCTGCTGCGCGCCATCTTCGGCGAGAAGGCACGCGAAGTGCGTGATACTTCTCTGCGCGTGCCCCATGGTGCATACGGCATCATCGTGGATGTCAAGGTGTTCACCCCGGAGAACAGCGACGAACTGCAGCCCGGCGTGCGCGAGGTCGTCCGCTGCTATATTGCCCAGAAGCGCAAGATCAGCGTTGGCGATAAGATGGCAGGCCGTCACGGCAACAAGGGTGTCGTTTCCCGCATTCTGCCGCAGGAGGACATGCCCTACCTGCCCGACGGCACCCCGCTGGACATCGTGCTGAACCCCCTGGGCGTGCCTTCCCGTATGAACATCGGTCAGGTGCTGGAAGTCAACCTGGGCTACGCTGCCAAGGCATGCGGCATCAAGGTCATGACTCCCGTCTTCGACTCTGCTCGTGAGAACGACATCGGCGATACCTTTGATACCGCCCGCGAGATGTGGCATGGTGAGAATGCTCCTGCATATCCCACCAAGCTCCCCAAGATCATGGGCGAGAAGGGACACATCATCGACTTCTCCAAGATCGAGCTGGACCGCGATGGCAAGACCACCGTTTACGATGGCCGCACCGGCGAAAAGTTCGATAACCGCGTTACCGTCGGTTATATGTACTACCTGAAGCTGCATCACCTGGTCGATGATAAGATCCATGCACGTTCTACCGGCCCCTACTCTCTGGTCACTCAGCAGCCTCTGGGCGGCAAGGCCCAGTTCGGCGGCCAGCGCTTTGGCGAAATGGAAGTCTGGGCACTGGAAGCTTACGGCGCTGCTTACACTCTGCAGGAGATCCTGACCGTCAAGTCCGACGACGTGGAGGGCCGTGTGAAGACCTACGAGGCCATCGTTAAGGGTGAGCCGATCCCGCAGCCCGGCATTCCCGAGTCCTTCCGCGTTATGCTGAAGGAACTGCAGTCTCTGGGTCTGGACGTTGTTGTTCAGGACAAGGACGGCAACGAGATCGACATGCGTCAGAACTTCGACGACGAAGAGACCGGCTTTGATATGCGCGATGTTGCCGGCACTGAGAACGTCGTGCAGGAGAGCGAACTGCTCAACGATTATAATATTAAGGATGCCGATGCCGGTTTCGATGATCCTTCTGTGCTGGAGGACAATAACTCCGGTGCCGAAGCTCCCGCTTCTTCTGACGAAGTAGATTTCTGATCAGACAAAGAACACAAGCCTCAAGCCCCCTGTTCCGCGTGCTGCGGCAGGGGAGAGGGGCCTGTGGTCTGAACAAGAAAGCCGCCTGTATCATCGAGACAACTAGAGATTAAGAAAGGGTTCGTTTCATGGAAAACAACGTTTTCGATTCCATCAAGATCGGCCTTGCCTCCCCGGAGCAGATCCGCAACTGGAGCTACGGCGAGGTCAAAAAGCCTGAGACCATCAACTACCGTACCCTGAAGCCGGAGCGCGACGGCTTGTACTGTGAGCGCATTTTTGGACCTACCAAGGACTGGGAGTGCCACTGCGGTAAGTATAAGCGCATCCGCTACAAGGGCAAGATCTGCGACCGCTGCGGCGTTGAAGTGACCAAGGCTAAGGTCCGCCGTGAGCGCATGGGCCACATTGAGCTGGCCGCTCCCGTCAGCCACATCTGGTACTTCAAGGGCATCCCCAGCCGCATCGGCCTGATGCTGGACATCAGCCCCCGCCTGCTGGAGAAGGTGCTGTACTTTGCAAGCTATATCGTCACTGATCCGGGCGCTACCCGTCTGGAAAAGAAGCAGCTGCTCACCGAGAGCGAGTATCGTGAGATGCGCGACCACTACGGTGATGAGTTCGAGGCTGCTATGGGCGCTGAGGCCATTCAGGATCTGCTGAAGGAGATCGATCTGGATCAGCTGAGTGAAGAGCTGACTGCCGAGGTGGAAAAGTCCTCCGGCCAGAAGCGCGTGCGCATCCTCAAGCGTCTGGAAGTAGTTGAGGCATTCCGCATTTCCGGCAACCGTCCTGAATGGATGGTCATGGATGTGCTGCCTGTTCTGCCGCCTGACCTGCGCCCCATGGTCCAGCTGGACGGCGGCCGTTTTGCCACCTCCGACCTGAACGACCTGTACCGCCGCGTGATCAACCGCAACAACCGTCTGCGCCGTCTGCTGGAGCTGGGCGCTCCCGACATCATCGTGCGCAACGAGAAGCGTATGCTGCAGGAAGCAGTGGACAGCCTGATCGACAACGGCCGCCGCGGCCGTCCGGTCACCGGCCCCAACAACCGCGCACTGAAGAGCCTTTCCGATATGCTGAAGGGCAAGCAGGGCCGCTTCCGTCAGAACCTGCTGGGCAAGCGTGTTGACTACTCCGGTCGTTCCGTTATCGTCGTCGGCCCTGAGCTGAAGATGGATCAGTGCGGTCTGCCCAAGGAAATGGCTCTGGAGCTGTTCAAGCCCTTTGTCATGAAGGATCTGGTGGAGAAGGGTATTGCCAACAACATCAAGTCCGCCCGCAAGATGGTGGAGCGCGCTAAGCCCGAAGTGTGGGACAGCCTGGAGACCGTGATCAAGGGCCACCCCGTTCTGCTGAACCGTGCACCTACCCTGCACCGTCTGGGCATTCAGGCTTTCAACCCGGTGCTGGTGGAGGGCCGTGCAATCAAGCTGCACCCGCTGGCATGTACCGCATTCAACGCCGACTTCGACGGTGACCAGATGGCAGTGCATCTGCCTCTGGGCGAGGATGCCTGCCGTGAGGCCAAGATGCTGATGCTGGCTTCCGGCAACCTGCTGAAGCCCTCTGACGGCGCACCTGTTACCGTGCCTACGCAGGATATGATCCTGGGCAGCTACTACCTGACCACCGTTCGTGAAAATGACGAGGGCGCAGGCAAGGTGTTCCGCGATGAGAACGAAGCCCTGATGGCTTATGCAGAGCACATCGTTACCCTGCACGCACCCATTAAGGTGCGCCGCACCATGACCATTGACGGCGTGGAGCGCACCGGTCTGGTGGAAGCCACCGTCGGCCGCATCATCTTCAATAACCCTGTTCCTCAGAATCTGGGTTATATCGACCGTACTGATCCCGAGCACTGGCTGGAGTACGAGGTCAGCTTCCGCGTGACCAAGAAGACTCTGCCCGACATCATTTCCCGCTGCATGACCCGCAACGGCACCCGCAAGTGTGCAAAGATGCTGGATGCCATCAAGGCGCAGGGCTACAAGTACTCCACTCTGTCTGCAATCTCCGTCGCTGTGTGCGACGCTGTGATCCCGCCGCAGAAGCAGGAACTGATCGCTGAGGCTGACCAGCAGATCGCAAAGGTCGGCAAGCTGTTCAACCGCGGCCTGATCTCCGACAACGAGCGTTACAACCAGACCATCGCCATCTGGCAGGCTACCACCGATAAGGTCTCCAAGGCTCTGGCAGACAACCTGCCCAAGGACAACGAAATCTATATGATGGCTGACTCCGGTGCTCGTGGTTCTATGAACCAGATCAAGCAGCTGGCCGGTATGCGCGGCCTGCTGGCAAACACCGCTGGCCACACCATCGAGATGCCCATTCGTGCCAACTACCGTGAAGGTCTGAATATTCTGGAATATTTCGTTTCTGCCCGTGGTGCCCGTAAGGGTCTGGCCGATACCGCTCTGCGTACCGCTGACTCCGGTTACCTGACCCGCCGCATGGTCGATGTCTCTCAGGATGTCATTGTGCGCGAGATCGACTGTGGCACCACTGACGGCCTGTGGGTGTCTGAGATCCACGAGGGCAAGGAGAAGATCGAGAGCTTCCGCGAGCGCTTGATCGGCCGCTTTGCTGTGGGCGATGTGGTCAACCCCGTCACCGGCAAGGTGATCGTGCCGGAAGGCAAGATGATCGACCTGTACGATGCAAACGAGATCGAGGCTGCTGGCATTACCAAGCTGAAGATCCGCAGCCTGCTGACCTGCCGTGCAAAGACCGGTGTCTGCGCACGCTGCTACGGTTCCGATATGGCAAACGGCGAGCCGGTCCGTCTGGGCGAGTCTGTCGGCGTTATCGCCGCAGAGTCCATCGGCGAGCCTGGTACTCAGCTGACCATGCGTACCTTCCATACCGGCGGTATCGCATCTGCTGAAGATATCACGCAGGGTCTTCCCCGTGTTGAAGAGCTGTTCGAGAGCCGCCGTCCCAAGAGCATGGCCATCATGAGCGAGATCTCTGGTGTCGTTTCTCAGGACGATACCAAGAAGAATGTCGTTATCAAGGTGACCGGCAAGGACGAGAACGGTGCCGAGGTCGTAAAGAGCTACTCCATCCCGTTCACCCAGCATTCCCGCGTGATGCCGGGTGACCGTGTGGAGAAGGGCGACATCATCACTCGTGAAGGTGTTCTGTATCCGCAGGATATTCTGGCAATCAAGGGTCTGGAGGATGTCCAGAACTACCTGATCAACGAAGTTCAGAAGGTCTACCGTCTGCAGGGCGTTGAGATCAACGATAAGCATATCGAAGTCATCGTCCGTCAGATGTGCCGCAAGGTGCGCGTGACTGATTCCGGTTCTTCCAACCTGATCGGCGGTGCACTGGCAAGCCGTCTGGAAGTGGAGAGCATCAACGCCGATCTGCAGCAGCGCATCGACGCTGGTGAAGAGGGCCTGAAGCTGGTCGAGTACCAGCAGGTGCTGCTGGGCATCACCAAGGCTGCTCTGGCAAACGAGTCCTTCCTGTCTGCCGCCTCCTTCCAGGAGACCACCCGCGTGCTGACCGAGGCCGCCATCAAGGGCAAGGTCGATCCGCTGGCCGGTCTGAAGGAGAACGTCATCATCGGTAAGCTCATCCCCGCAGGTACCGGTCTCCCGGAGGTGCGTGAGGACCTGAAGCGCCGTGAGGAAGAGCGCGACGCCGAGGTTGCCGCTGAGCTGGCAGCTGCCGCACGGCAGTAAGCCCTCTCAGTCACCTACGGTGACACTATCCGGGTTGCGGCTCTCTCGCAGCGGCATGCCCTCTCAGTCACCTACGGTGACAGCTCTCCCAGAGGGAGAGCCTTTGGCAGGTCGGGCAGCTTTCGCTTGACTGCTGAAAGTCTAATATAACGCAAAAGATAGTGCCCTGTTACAGAGGGCAGCAGCTTCTGGACAAGAGCACCTTGTCAAGCTGCTGTGAATCTCTGTAGCAGGGCACTACTGTTTCCGGATAGGATAAACTTTGCTCGTCCCGCGTGGGCCTGACCGGCACGCCAGTGGCTCCCCCTTTGGGGGAGCTGTCACCGAAGGTGACTGAGAGGGCATGTCGTTACGGAAGAGCTGTCTGCGAAGCAGACGGAGAGGGCATGTCGTTACGGAAGAGCTGTCTGCGAAGCAGACTGAGAGGTTATAACCGACTGCTTTGCCCTAAAAGACAGCAGAAAACCTTTCGGCGAATAAAACAAAAAAATATTGGAAAAACTGTTGACATTCCTGATGAAAACGGGTATTATATAACTGTTGCGCGTCCCACACAGGGATAGTGCGGCAAAAAAGTCGGAAAACATCCGATGTTCATCATTAAGAAAGGAGAAAACCAATGCCTACTTTTAACCAGCTTGTACGCAAAGGCCGTCAGGTCCTGGCTACGAAGAGCACTGCTCCCGCACTGCTGAAGACTTACAACTCTCAGAAGAAACAGTATTCTGATCTGAACAGCCCCCAGAAGCGCGGTGTCTGCACTGCAGTCCGTACCATGACCCCCAAGAAGCCTAACTCTGCTCTGCGTAAGGTCGCCCGTGTCCGCCTCACGAATGGTATCGAGGTCACCTCTTACATTCCCGGTATCGGCCATAACCTGCAGGAGCACTCCGTCGTGCTGATCCGTGGCGGTCGTGTTAAGGACCTGCCCGGTGTGCGTTACCACATCATCCGTGGTACCCTGGATACTCAGGGTGTGGCAGGCCGTAATCAGGCCCGCTCCAAGTACGGCGCAAAGCGTCCTAAGGCCGGTGCTGCAAAGAAGTAATTGAGGACAACCGCCATAAACGGCTTTCCATTATATAAATAACAAGTCCGCTTGCAAAGCGGAGGGCAACAGTTTATGTAAAGGTCAGCTCTTTGTGACACAACGGGAGTTTTATTACTTTCGAGTACCGATGATATCATTCTGTGAAGGAGGGAAGAAAGATGCCTAGAAGAGGTAACATTGCTAAGCGCGATGTCTTAGCTGATCCTATTTACAATTCCAAGATGGTCACTCGTCTGGTCAACAGCGTTATGCTGGATGGCAAGAAGGGCGTCGCTCAGAAGATCGTTTACGAGGCTTTCTCCATGATTCAGGAGAAGACCGGCAACGATCCTCTGGAGACTTTCGAGAAGGCGATGGAGAACATCATGCCCAGCCTCGAGTGCAAGACCCGCCGCGTTGGCGGTGCTAACTACCAGGTTCCTCTGGAAGTCAGCCCGGCTCGCCGCGAGACCCTGGGTCTGCGCTGGCTGACTGCCTACAGCCGCAGCCGTGGTGAGAAGACCATGGCTCAGCGTCTGGCTGCTGAAATCATGGATGCTGCCAACAACACTGGTAACGCCGTGAAGAAGCGTGAGGATACTCACAAGATGGCAGAGGCTAACAAGGCTTTCGCTCATTTCCGTTATTGATCTGTTCTGTAGGAGGTTAATTTCATGGCTACACCCAGAGAAGTTTCTCTTCAGATGACGAGAAATATCGGCATTATGGCCCACATTGATGCTGGTAAAACTACTACTACCGAGCGTATTCTGTACTACACCGGTATCAACCACAAGATCGGCGAAGTTCATGATGGCGGCGCTACCATGGACTGGATGGTTCAGGAGCAGGAGCGTGGTATCACCATCACCTCCGCAGCTACCACTTGCTACTGGAGCCACTCTGAGACTCAGAAGGACCCTGTTGCATTCAAGAAGAATCGTCACCGCATCAACATCATCGACACCCCGGGCCACGTGGACTTCACTGTTGAGGTCCAGCGTTCCCTGCGCGTGCTGGACGGTTCTGTGACCGTTCTGGCTGCAAAGGGCGGTGTTGAGCCGCAGTCTGAGACCGTTTGGCGTCAGGCTGACGAGTACAAGGTTCCCCGTATGGTGTACGTTAACAAGATGGACACCATGGGTGCCGACTTCTTCCGCTGCATCAAGATGCTGCACGATCGTCTGCACGCAAACGGCGTGGCGATCCAGCTGCCTATCGGTCAGGAGGATACCTTCCGCGGTATCGTTGACCTGGTCGATATGAACGCTGAGGTCTACTACGACGACATGGGCAACGACATGCGTACCGAGCCCATCCCTGAGGATATGCGTGAGCAGGCTGAGGAGTATCACAACATCCTGATCGAGGCTGTTGCTGAGAACGACGAAGAGCTCATGGAAAAGTACCTCGAGGGCGAGGAGATCACCCGTGCCGAGCTGAAGGCTGCGATCCGCAAGGAGACCATTGCAAATACTCTGGTGCCTGTGACCTGCGGCTCTTCCTATAAGAACCGCGGCGTGCAGAAGCTGCTGGACGCTATCGTTGACTATATGCCCGCACCTACCGATGTCGAGGACATCAAGGGTGTGAATCCCGAGACCGAAGAGCAGGAGACCCGTCCGTCTTCCGACGACGCTCCCTTCGCAGCTCTGGCCTTCAAGATCGCTACCGACCCGTTCGTTGGTAAGCTGGCATACTTCCGTGTTTACTCCGGTAAGGTTGAGGCAGGTACCACTGTCTACAACTCCGTGAAGGACAGCAAGGAGCGTATGGGCCGCATCCTGCAGATGCATTCTAACCACCGCAAGGATATCGACTGCTGCTACGCAGGTGATATCGCTGCTGTTGTCGGTCTGAAGAACACCACTACCGGTGACACTCTGTGTGATGAGAATCATCCCATCATTCTGGAGTCCATGAAGTTCCCCGAGCCTGTTATCCGCGTTGCCATCGAGCCCAAGACCAAGGCCGGCAACGAGAAGATGGGCATCGCGCTGGCAAAGCTGGCCGAAGAGGATCCTACCTTCAAGACCTACACCGACGAAGAGACTGGTCAGACCATCATCGCCGGCATGGGCGAGCTCCATCTGGAGATCATCGTTGACCGTCTGCTCCGTGAGTTCAAGGTGGAGGCCAATGTGGGCGCTCCCCAGGTGGCTTACAAGGAGACTGTCCGCAAGAAGGTGGACCAGGAGACCAAGTACAAGCGCCAGAGCGGCGGTTCCGGCCAGTATGGCCATGTCAAGATCACCGTGGAGCCCAACGAGTCCGGCAAGGGCTATGAGTTTGTCAACGCGGTGGTGGGCGGTGCCATCCCCAAGGAATTCATCCCCGCTGTCGACGCTGGTATCCAGGGTGCCCTGCAGTCCGGCGTGATCGCCGGCTTCCCTGTGGTGGATGTCAAGGTCACCCTGTACGACGGTTCTTATCACGAAGTGGACTCCTCCGAAATGGCGTTCAAGATCGCCGGCTCCATGGCCTTCAAGGAGGCTATGCGCAAGGCAGATCCCGTCCTGCTGGAGCCCATCATGAAGGTTTCCGTCATCGTGCCCGACGAGTATCTGGGCACCGTCATCGGCGACCTGACCTCCCGCCGCGGCCAGATCCAGGGACAGGAGGCCCGTCCCGGTGCACAGCAGGTGGACGCTCTGGTGCCTCTGGCCAATATGTTTGGCTATGCTACCGATCTGCGTTCCAACACCCAGGGCCGTGGCCAGTACACCATGGAGCCCCACAGCTACGCCGAGATTCCCAAGAGCATCCGCGACAAGATCGTGGAGGAGCGGGGCAAGAAAGCCGACTAATTCAGGTCTTGCTTTTCCCGGCGGGATATTGTAAAATATACGGTGCTATGAAACGCACCGTCCATATCAATCCATTATCATTCATTTAACTGACAGGAGGATTTTCAAATGGCTAAGCAGAAGTTTGAAAGAACCAAGCCCCATGTTAACATCGGTACCATCGGTCACGTTGACCATGGTAAGACCACTCTGACCGCCGCTATCACCAAGTGGCTGTCCCTGCAGGGCAAGGCCGAGTTCGAGGCTTATGACAGCATCGATAAGGCTCCCGAAGAGAAGGAACGCGGCATCACCATCAACACCGCTCACGTTGAGTATGAGACTGAAAAGCGTCACTATGCTCACGTTGACTGCCCGGGCCACGCCGACTATATCAAGAACATGATCACCGGTGCTGCTCAGATGGACGGCGCTATCCTCGTTGTTTCCGCAGCTGACGGCCCGATGCCCCAGACCCGCGAACACATCCTGCTTGCCCGTCAGGTTGGCGTACCTGCCATCGTTGTATTCCTGAATAAATCCGACCAAGTTGACGATCCTGAACTGATCGAACTGGTTGAAATGGAAGTTCGTGAACTGCTGAGCCAGTACGACTATCCGGGAGATGAAATTCCTATCGTAGTCGGTTCCGCACTGAAAGCCCTGGAAGGCGACCCTGAACAGGAAGCCAACATCCTCAAACTGATGGATGCTGTTGACGAATACATCCCGACTCCGGAACATGACCTCACGAAACCGTTCCTGATGCCTGTCGAAGACGTCTTCACCATCACCGGCCGTGGTACGGTTGCAACGGGCCGTGTTGAACGTGGCGTCATCAAAGTCGGCGACACCGTGGAAATCGTTGGTCTGAAAGAAGAAAAGAAACAGACCGTTGCTACGGGTCTTGAAATGTTCCGTAAGACCCTGGATCAGGCTGAAGCCGGTGACAACATCGGTGCCCTGCTCCGCGGTATTGAAAGAAACGAAATCGAACGCGGTCAGGTTCTGTCCAAACCGGGCACGATCCATCCGCATACGAAATTCAAGGGTCAGGTTTACGTACTGACCAAAGAAGAAGGCGGCCGTCATACTCCGTTCTTCAATGGCTACCGTCCTCAGTTCTACTTCAGAACGACCGACGTTACGGGCGTAGCTGAACTGCCGGAAGGCACCGAAATGGTTATGCCTGGCGATAACATCACCATGGATGTTGAACTGATCACTCCGATTGCTATCGAAAAAGGTCTGCGCTTTGCTATCCGCGAAGGCGGCCGTACCGTTGGCGCTGGTGTTGTTACCGAAATCGAAGAATAATTGAGCCGCAGAGGCCTAGGATGTGGGACCGACACAGGACAGGTCGGTCCCACATTTTTATGTTGACATCTGCATCCTTGTATGATAGTCTATATAGGCAACTTTGAGGGATTTTGAATGTAAGTGAGGTGTTAAAACATGGCTGCGAACAACAATCGTATTGGTATTACCCTGGCCTGCACCGAGTGCAAACAGCGCAACTACCAAACCACGAAGAATAAGAAGAACGATACGGACCGTATCGAAATCAAGAAGTACTGCAAATTCTGCAAAAAGCACACTTTGCATAAAGAAACGAAATAAGGTGGAGCAATTATGGCATCGACTCAACTCACTCCCGATGTAAAAAGCTCCGGCGGAGCGTTGGGGTTCTTCCGGGATGTGAAGAACGAAATGAAAAAGGTAGCTTGGCCCAATCGGCGGGAACTGGGTGGATATACGGCAACGGTCATTGTTGCTGCCATCACGTCGTCCCTCTTAATTTGGGCAATTGATGCTGTCTTCTCCGTACTGTTCCGTTTAGTGATGGGAGTGCAATAAGCATGGAAGGTCAAAGACACTGGTATGTCATTCATACCTATTCCGGGTATGAAAACAAAGTGAAACTGAATTTGGAGAGTAAGGTCCATTCCCTAGGGATGGAAGACATGATTTTCCAGGTTCTCGTCCCCATGCAGGACGAACTAGAAACCAAAGACGACCAGCAGAAGGTTGTGAGCCGCAAGGTATTCCCCGGCTACGTCCTGATTGAAATGATTGTTGACGACCGCACGTGGTACGCTGTCCGCAATACGCCGGGTGTTACCGGTTTTGTCGGCACGGGCACCAAACCCATTCCTTTATCCCCACGCGAAGTAGCGCGTATTCTCGGGAAACCTGTCTCTTATACACATCTGACGCTGCCGACGACTTAATAG
>ERZ1027264.408-NODE-408-length-35985-cov-14.944308_pt1 | contig 35985 bp, 25 predicted proteins | sample MGYA00519258_ERZ1027264 | MGnify/ENA primary metagenome ERZ1027264 (study PRJEB26926, sample SAMN06164692) | human gut metagenome | biome: ENVO:00009003; feature: ENVO:2100002; material: ENVO:00002003 | host: Homo sapiens | place: USA | collected 2012 ...
TGTTGGCGTGCCGAGAAGTCTACTAAAACCAACCCATTTGTCAATATATTTTGAATCAAAAATTATCCGGACTGATTTCCAATCTAGAAATGTCCATTCCTAATATTCTAATAATGAATAAAATACGTTTTTGTCATACTCCTTTTTCCACTCGTCATTTTTTTGAACATTCTCCTTTTTCTCCCTTTCCCATGCCTTTCTTCCCTCCTTGCCGCATGGTTGGAGAAACAAAGGGCATCCGGCGCCATATCTCCATGGACATGGATGGCTTCCGTGTTTGCCTGGACTGATTTATTCTCCCTGATTGCGTGATTGTTATTGAAAAAGCTGTTTATATAAAGTGACACTTCCCTGTAGAGAATCATGGCGTTTTCCCCTGTAGCGACCCTGTTGTTTCCAAAGGTCAGATTGCCCTGGTCAAATAGTAACAGTTCCACTGTTTATCCTGTGGAGAGGAAGGAATGAGGAGATATGAACCATGCACGTCCTTTTCTCTCCGCGCTACCCAATAAACAGGGGCGCAACCTAACGCCGCGCCCCTGTCCGCTTCCGGATCACGCCGGAAATACGGGCTTTTCAGTTATTTCTTTTCCTTGGTAAAATCAAGCTTGCCTCCCTTTTCCCGGACCACGATTTCCGTCCCTTCCGGGAAGTCTCCTTCCAGGAGTTTAAGGCTGAGGGGGTCCAGCAGGTCGTGCTGAATGGCACGCTTGAGGGGACGGGCTCCATAGACGGGATCAAAGCCGTGGTCCGCTACCAAGGCCGTAGCCTCCGGAGTCATGCGCAGGAACAGGCCCTTGGCTTCCAGACGCTTGCGGACACGCTGAAGCTGAATGTCCACAATGCCCTTGAGTTCTTCCGCCGTCAGCCGGTCAAAGATGATGATTTCATCAATGCGGTTCAGGAATTCCGGGCGGAAGTGGCCCCGCAGGGCTTCCATCGCCTTGGCTTCGCGCTGTTCCGCGTTGATTTCATTGAGGATGTACTGGCTGCCGATGTTGGACGTCATGATGATGACCGTGTTGCGGAAGTCCACCGTACGCCCCTGCCCGTCCGTAATGCGGCCGTCGTCCAGAACCTGGAGAAGCACGTTGAAAACGTCCGGATGGGCCTTTTCAATTTCATCAAACAGAATCACGCAGTAGGGACGGCGCCGCACGGCTTCGGAAAGCTGGCCGCCTTCTTCGTAGCCCACGTATCCGGGGGGAGCCCCGATGAGCCGGGCTACGGAGTGTTTTTCCATGTATTCGGACATGTCTATCCGGATCATGGCGTTTTCATCGTCAAAGAGGAATTCCGCCAGCGCCTTGCTGAGTTCCGTCTTGCCCACGCCCGTGGGCCCCAGGAACATGAAGGAGCCGATGGGCCTGTTTTCATCCTGAAGCCCCGCACGGGCACGGCGCACGGCATCAGACACGGCCTTGACCGCCTGCTTCTGTCCGATGACGCGGGCTCCGAGGCGTTCCTCCATGTGAACGAGCTTGGCGCGTTCCCCTTCCTGCAGACGTGCGGCGGGAATGCCGGTCCAGGTGGCGACCACCTTGGCGATGTCCGCCTCCGTGACTTCCTCCTTCAGCAGGCCTCCATCCGCCTTCTGCATCTTGTTGAGTTTTTCCTTTCCCTCCGCCAGGGCTCGTTCGGCCTCCGGCAGTTCTCCGTAAGTGATTTCAGAGGCACGCGTCAAGTCGCCCATCCGCTTGGCCCGTTCGCTTTCAATCTTGAGGGATTCTATTTTTTCCTGTTCCACGCGGACGGCGTCCAGCGCGGCTTTTTCACTCTTCCACTGGGCAATCATCGAACCGGATTTTTCCTTCAGATCAGCCAGTTCCTTGGTGATTTTTTCCAGACGGGCCTTGCTGTCTGCGTCTTCCTCCTTCGCGAGCGCCTGCCGCTCCATTTCAAGCTGCATGGTTTCACGTTCAATCTGGTCAATTTCCGAAGGCATAGAATCCAGTTCAATCTTGAGCCTGGCAGCCGCCTCGTCCACCAGGTCCACCGCCTTGTCAGGCAGGAATCGGTCGGAAATGTAGCGGTCGGAAAGAGTGGCGGCGGCCACAATGGCTGCATCCGTAATGCGCACGCCGTGGTGCACTTCATAACGTTCCTTCAGGCCGCGCAGGATGGCGATGGTGTCCTCCACGCTGGGCTCGGACACCATGACAGGCTGGAACCGGCGTTCCAGAGCCGCATCCTTTTCAATATATTTGCGGTATTCGTCCAACGTCGTGGCGCCGATAGTCCGCAGCTCGCCACGGGCCAGAGCCGGCTTGAGAAGGTTGGAGGCATCCACCGCCCCTTCACTGGCGCCCGCGCCTACGATGGTATGCAGTTCGTCAATAAAGAGGATGATTTCACCGTTGGAGTCCGTCACTTCCTTGAGGAAGGATTTCAGGCGTTCTTCAAATTCGCCGCGGTATTTGGCTCCGGCGAGCATGGACCCGATGTTGAGGGACACGATGCGCTTGTTGCGCATGCTTTCCGGCACGTCGCCGTTCACGATGCGGCGTGCCAGGCCTTCCGCGATGGCGGTCTTGCCCACGCCGGGTTCCCCGATAAGTACGGGGTTGTTCTTGGTCCTGCGGGAAAGTATCTGGAGAACGCGGCGGATTTCCGTGTCACGGCCGATGACGGGGTCAATTTTGCCGGCGCGGGCGCGGGCCGTCAGGTCCGTGCCGTATTTTTCCAGCGTCTGGTATTTGCCTTCCGGGTTGTCGTCCGTCACGCGCTGGTTGCCGCGCACATCCTTCATGGCGGCCAGATAATTGTCCCTGGTCAGTCCAAAGGTATCCGTCAACTGGTGTACCTTGTTCTGCGTATCCAGCGCCCCCAGCATGAAGTGTTCCACGCTGAGGTAATCGTCCTTCAGCTTTTTGCGTTCATCCTCGGCGGCGTGCATTACCGTAGCCAGGTCCCGGCCCATCTGGGGCTGCGTGGTGGCTCCGCTCTGTGTGGGTTCATGGGAGACTTCCCTTTGTGCGGCCTGCAGAAGCAGCCCCGGATCACAGGAAGCCTTGCGGAGAATGGGGGAAAGAATTCCGCCGTCCTGTTCCAGCAACGCCACCAGAACATCCAGAGAGGAAATTTCCGGTTTTCCAAGCCGCCCTGCAGTCTGCTGCGCCTGCATTAGCGCTTCCTGAAATTTTGTTGTTAGATTGTTAAGCATGGTATGTTGGTAATTTAGACATAAGAATAACTCCAACCGTTGAATGGGAAAGCAGGATTTTTGTCGTTATCCAAAATTTTTTTGACCCTTCGAATTCCTTGTAATATTGTGGTGTGACCGGCGTAATTTACAGAACAAGCATTTTACAGGCCTTTTCTTATTTTCTCATTACCAGCTTTTTGCCAAAATGATCCGCATTTCTTTTCTTCCGTTTCTCTGCTCCGCCCTGCTCCTGACCCAAACGGGAGCCTCCGGCAAGGAGATGCCATCCCCCTATCCCGCCCCGGAACCCGGCGTGCGCCTGACACCGCCGGAATCACCGGCTCCCGTCCTGAACGAACCGCGGCTTTTCGGCGCACGGCCCGGCTCCCCCATCCAGTTCGCCATCTGCGCCAGCGGGGAACGCCCCATGAGTTTTGCCGCCGCCAAACTGCCTCCCGGCGTGAAACTGGACAGGGAAACCGGCGTCATCACCGGAAAAATCAGCCGTCCGGGAACTTATTCCTTTCCCGTGCAGATAAGCAACGGCCATGGCAAAACGAACGGAACCATCACTATCCGCATCGGACAGGAGATGTGCCTGACTCCCCCCATGGGCTGGAGCAGCTGGTATTCCTACAGCGGCGGCGTGAGCCAGGAAAATATTCTGAAAACCGCCCGGCTGCTCGTCAGTTCCGGGCTGGCGCAATACGGCTACCGCTATGTTAACATTGATGATTGCTGGCAAGGCGCCAGAGGCGGCAAGTACCGCGCCATCCAGCCCAACAAGCGTTTTCCGGATATGAAGTCCATGTGCCGTGAAATCCACAGCCTGGGGCTGAAAGCGGGAATTTACTCAACCCCGTGGATGGGAACCTACGCCGGCTACATGGGAGGCACTTCCCCCAATCCGCAGGGAGATTATTCCTCCCTGGCCCTTCCTGAAAACAAACGCCCCCAGCCCGACCAACTGTTTGGGGGCTGCCCAGGTTCCCAGCGGCTGGGAGCCGCCAAAATAGGCCCCGTGTGGATGGTTACCCAGGATGCCAGACAGTGGGCGGAATGGGGATTCGACTATGTCAAGATGGACTGGTACCTGATCGACGTGCCAAGCACGGAAAGAATTGCGGCGGATTTGAAAAAAAGCGGCAGGGACATTGTGCTGAGCGTTTCCAATTCCACCCCGTTCGAGATTGCCGGGCCTATCAGCAAGACGGCCAATGTCTGGCGCACGACGGGGGATATCGAAGACCACTGGGGCAGTTTGAAGAAAATCGCTTCCTCCCAGGAGAAATGGCAGCCCTACGCCGGGCCGGGGCACTGGAATGATCCGGACATGCTGCAAATCGGCCGCCTGGGCAAGGTCGGAAAGGCGAATACCACGTTCAAGCCCACCCGTCTGACACCGGACGAACAGTATTTCCAGATGTCCTTCTGGGCCATGATATCCGCCCCCCTGATTATTTCATGCGATCTGGAACATCTGGACGATTTCACCCGGGGCATTCTGTGCAACCGGGAAGTGATCGCCGTCAACCAGACATTTCACGGCCCTTCGGAAAAAGTCCTGTCCCAAGATGACGGTGAAGTCTGGATCAAACCGCTGGGGGAAGGCCGTACCGCCGTCGGCTTTTTCAATAAAAGCAATAAAGGCCAAACCATTCATGTTCCCCTTTCCCGCCTCAAGGTGAAGTCTCCGCAAAACGTGCGCGACTTGTGGAAGCAGGAAAACGTCGGCACGGCAAGTCAGGAAATGAAAGTGCAGCTCAACCCCCACGGAGCGGCCCTGTTTCTTCTGGAGGGTAAAAAATAGCCTTATGGCCCGGAAGGCGCGTTCCTCCATTTCATACATAAAATCCGCCCCGGCGACCGGAGAAAGATGCGGAACCAAGGCACCGGCCGATTGCCGGACGATTTTTCCGCCAGGGTATTCCCCGGACCGGGACGGTCAACTATACACCCCTAACTGGAAGGCAATGTATCTAGGGCGGCGTTCAGCGTCATCACGTTGATTACGTTTTCCCCCAGAATGCCGCCCGGAACGAGGTGTTCCGCCACCAATTGCCGCACTTTTTCCAGAGGCAGTTTGCGGGCTGTGGCCACGCGGGCCGCCTGGAATTCCGCTGCTTCCGGGGAAATGCAGGATTCCAGGCCGCTTCCGGAAGCGAACAGGAGATCTGCCGGAACAGGCGTTTCCTGCGGCAGGTTGTGGGCTTTCAGCAGGGCCGCCTTGCGCTCCGCCACCGTCCTGACCAGTTCTCCGGAGGTCCAGGAGAGGTTGCTGGCTCCGGAAGGCATGGTGGCGTAATCCCCGGCGGAAGGCCTGGGCCAGAAGTACCTGGCGGAGGTGAAGGGCTGGGCGATGAGCTCCGAGGCGATGACTTCCCCCCGTTCATTCCGGATCAGGGAGCCGTGCGCCTGATGGGGGAACAGAATCAGACTGACAAGCGTGACAGCCAGGGGATAAATGCCGCCGGTGACGACGGCCAGCGCCAGAAACAGGCGCAGATTGGGAAATGTCCATTTCATAATGATTCAGCAGGTTGATTTTTAATTGTTCAGACGAGGTGCAGGGCAGTGACGGCCATGTCGATGAGCTTGATGCCGATGAACGGCGCAATCAGGCCGCCTACCCCGTAAATGAGGATGTTGCGCTTCAGCAGGGAGGCTGCTCCCGCCGGTCGGTAGGAAACCCCCTTCAAGGCCAGTGGAATAAGCGCCACGATAATGAGGGCGTTGAAGATCACCGCGCTGAGGATGGCGCTCTGCGGGGAGTGTAGTCCCATCACGTTCAGAGCGGAAAGCGGCCCCCGGGCCATGCCGTCAGCCACAAAGAGGCCCGCAAACATGGCGGGGATGATGGCGAAGTACTTGGCCACGTCATTGGCGAAGGAGAAGGTGGTCAGCGCGCCGCGGGTGATCAGCATTTGCTTGCCGATTTCCACGATTTCAATCAGCTTGGTCGGGTTGCTGTCCAGGTCTACCATGTTGCCCGCCTCCCGGGCGGCCTGCGTGCCGGTGTTCATCGCCACGCCCACATCGGCCTGGGCCAGGGCGGGAGCGTCGTTGGTGCCGTCCCCGGTCATGGCCACCAGATGGCCTTCCGCCTGTTCTTCACGGATGCGCGCCAGCTTCATTTCCGGCGTGGCTTCCGCAATGAAGTCATCCACTCCGGCCTCCGCCGCAATGGATGCGGCAGTCAGGGCATTGTCCCCTGTCACCATGACGGTGCGGATGCCCATGGCCCGGAGCCGGGCGAAGCGTTCCTTGATACCGCCCTTGACGATGTCTTTCAGGTAAATGACGCCCAGCACGTCCCTTCCCCGGGCCACCACCAGCGGCGTGCCTCCGGCACGCGCGACGTTCTGCACAGTCATTTCCACCTCCTGCGGGAAGGCTCCGCCCTGGTCCTTCACCCACTGCGCCACGCTTTCCGCAGCGCCCTTCCGGATGGAAACGGCCGGCTGGCCGCCGTGCGCCGCAATGTCCACGCCGCTCATGCGGGTGGAAGCGGAGAACGGAACAAAGGCGATGTGGTCCGCGTCCATGTGGCGGCCCCGGATTCCAAATTGCTTTTTGGCCAGCACCACGATGCTGCGCCCTTCCGGCGTTTCATCGGACAGGGAGGCAAGCTGGGCGGCTTCCGCCAGCTGCTGGTCCTCCACGCCGGGCGCAGGCAGGAATTCATTCGCCATGCGGTTGCCGAAGGTGATGGTTCCGGTCTTGTCCAGCATCAGCACATCAATGTCCCCGGCCGCTTCCACGGCACGGCCGGACGTAGCCAGCACGTTCCGGCGCACCAGCCGGTCAATGCCGCTGATGCCGATGGCGCTCAGCAGGCCGCCGATCGTCGTCGGAATCAGGCACACCAGCAGGGAGACCAGAACGGGCAGGGAGATATGGCCGTCCGCCCTGAAACCCAGCGCCCGGGCGGAATCCTCAATGTATCCGGCCATGGCTGGGAGGGAAAGCACTACGGCAATGAAGACGATGGTCAGCGCCACGAGCAGGATGCCCAGCGCGATTTCATTGGGCGTCTTCTGCCGGCTGGCGCCCTCCACCATGGCGATCATGCGGTCCAGGAAGGTATTGCCCGGTTCCGCCGTGATGCGGATGACGATGCCGTCGCTGATCACGCGGGTGCCCCCCGTTACGGCGCTGCGGTCTCCCCCGCTTTCACGGATGACCGGGGCGGATTCCCCGGTAATGGCGGATTCGTCCACGCTGGCGATGCCTTCAATCACCTCGCCGTCAAGAGGAATGATGTCCCCGGCCTCGCACAGCACTTTTTGCCCCTTGCGTAGCTCGGAAACGGAGACTATTTCCTCCGTGCCCTTGTCCGTCAGCAGACGGGCGTTCACATAGACGCGCATTTTTTTCAGGGCGTCCGCCTGGGCCTTTCCACGGCCTTCCGCCAATGCTTCCGCAAAGTTGGCGAACAGGACAGTGAACCAGAGCCAGAGCGTGACTTGCAGGGTAAAGCCGAAAGGCTGCCCGGCGGCGGCATCCCGGATAAGGACGACCGTGGCAACCAGGGCACCAATGGCCGTGACGAATATCACGAAGTTTTTGGATAAAGCACGCGGGTCAAATTTGCGCAGCGCGTCCCGAAAGGCCGTTTTCAGCATGGCCCCGTTGCACCAGGATTGATTCTTTTTTTCTTCTTTCATCATCGTAAAATCTGGTTTGTTGGTGAATGCTCCTTACAGCATGGTTCCCGAATACAGAAGCAGATGTTCCAGAATGGGCCCCAGGGCCAGAGCCGGGAAGAAGGTGAGGGCACCTACAATCAGCACCACGGCCACCAGCAGAACCATGAACATCAGGTTGTCCGTCGCCATGGTGCCCTGGGCTGGAGGCGCGGTTTTCTTGGATACCATGCTGCCCGCAATGATCATCACCGGAATGATGGCTCCGAATCGGGCCAGCAGCATCGCCAGGCCGCCCAGCACGGAATAGAAAGGCGTATCCCCAACAGCCAGGCCGGCAAAGGCGCTGCCGTTGTTCCCGGCCTGGGAACCGAAGCAGTACAGAATTTCCGTCAGACCGTGCGGTCCGGCATTGCAGATGGATTCACGCCCCACTTCCGTAGCGGCGGCCAGTCCGCTCATAAGCAGGACGGTTATGCCGGGCAGCAGAACGCCCACCATGGACCAGCGCACTTCCCGCGCTTCAATTTTTTTGCCCAGGAATTCGGGAGTACGCCCCACCATCAGCCCGCACAGGAAGACGGTGATCATGGCGAACATCAGCATGCCGTACAGACCGCAGCCCAGGCCGCCGAAGATCACTTCACCCAGCAGCATGTTGAACAGGGCAATGCCGCCGCCCAGCGGGGACATGCTGCAGTGCATGCAGTTCACGGAACCGTTGGAGGAGGCCGTCGTAGCCACGGACCAGAGGGAGCTGTTCGTCACGCCCAGGCGCACTTCCTTGCCTTCCAGCATTTCCATGCCGGGGAACAGCGGGTTCCCCGTGTGTTCCGCCCACTGGGAAAGCCCGATGGTCGTCACAAGCAGAAGCATCATGGCGCCGAAGATGATCCAGCCCTGCCTTTTTTTCCCGATCATCACGCCGTAGGCATACGGGCAGGCGCAGCCGATCAGGAGCAGGGAGAGCATTTCAACCATGTTGCTGAACGGCGTGGGGTTTTCAAAGGGGTGCGTGCTGTTGTTCCCGAAGAAGCCGCCGCCGTTCGTCCCAAGCTGCTTGATGGCCACCTGGGAGGCCGCCGGACCGTTGGGAATCACCTGCTCCACGCCGTCCATGCCCGGTACGGTGACGGGTCCGTCAAAGGACTGCACCACCCCCTGGGAGACCAGCAGAAGCGCAACGACCACGGAAATCGGAATCAGAAAGTACAAGGTACTGCGCGTCAGGTCCGCCCAGAAGTTGCCCAGAGTGGAGGCGCATTTCCTTTTCAGACCGCGGATCAGGGCGGCCATGACGGCAATCCCCGTGGCGGCGCTGACGAAGTTCTGCACGCCCAGCCCGGTCATCTGGACAAAGTAGCTGATGCCTTCCGGCCCTTCGCCGGAGTAGAACTGCCAGTTCGTATTGGTCATGAAGCTGATGGCCGTATTCAGGGCAATGTCCCACCGCATGTTTTCCGTGCCGGCGGGGTTCAGCGGCAGCCATTTCTGGCACAGCAGGGAAAGGAACAGGATAAGGAATCCGGCGGCGTTGAACAGAAGAACAGCCGTCAGATACTTTTTCCAGCCCATTTCGCGGGAGGGGTCCACGCCGGCCACACGGTAGGTGCAGCGCTCCACGGGACCAAGAACCGGGGAAAGCCAGCTCCGCTTTCCCTGTAAAACATTCGCCAGCCACTTCCCGAGCAACGGAGTGAAGGCGACCAGTATGCCTATGAATAGGACAATGATTAACAAGTCGTGTGAGGACATAACGCAACTTTATACATGTTCCGGAAATTCCGGGTAGTTAACAAGGGGCTGCCGGACATTAAGAAATTGTTAATTTCCCTCCGGAAGCCCGTTTTCCATGACGCCAGTACGCCGTTAGAATTCCACGCCCAGGCGGAAGCCCACCCAGAACTCGTCCCCGGCGTCCCTGCGGCGCAGCACCGTAGCCGCCTGGGAATAATTGACGGAGCCGGAAAGGGAATAATGTTCCGCAAACCGCCACGTCACGCCCAGGCTCCAGTCAATGCAGTTGGAGCCGTCGTCATAGTCCACGTTATAACCGCCGTTGTACCCGTACCTGGCCATGGGCGTTACCGTCACGTTCTCCACGGGGGACCATTCCAGTTGCACAAAGGCGCTGTAATAGGCTTCAAAATCCTGGTGTTCCACCTTCGCCTGGGTTTCCGCCCCCACGGTCAGCCAGTCCGTCACGGCATAGGAGACGGTCAGGGCCGGATTGGCTACGTTGTAGTCCTGCGTGAAATAGAACTGGTGCTCATACCAGGGATTGACGGTCCACTTCCCCAGCTTCCAGGCGTAACCCAGAACCAGGTCCAGCTCGTCATAATTGGAGGAATCCCCCCCGGCGTACCAGGCGCTGAGCGTAAGGTCTTTCCAAGAGATGCTCGGAGCCACTTCCCAGATGCCGCTGCCCGGCAGGCAGTCCAGCCCTTCCGTCACGTATTTGCTGGACCAGCCCGCGGAAAGGGAGAAAGCCCAGTCCGTGTCCGTAGAAGGGATGGCGGCCTCCTGAGCGTTGGCCAAGGAGGAAGAGGCCGTTTCCCCGCCCATGCAGACGGTTCCTGCCATCATGGCGCAGCCCAGAACTGCGGCCCCTATGTTTCTTGCGGTGTGTGTAATCTTCATAAAGACGTATCGAATACGTCCTGAATCCTACACAGCATATTGACCTGCGTGAAGTTAAGCCACACCCTGCAACCGTTATGAAAAAATATATTTTCCGGTTGCCATGGATGAAAAGCTGCAACCTTCCGCGGCCTGCGGAAATGGAAAAAAGATTTATTCAGCTCCGTCCGCCACAATTCTGTACCCCAGGCCGGATTCTGCACGGATAATGCGGTTTTCGGGATCGGAATCCCCCAGCTTCTGGCGCAGGTGGGCAATGTGCACCCGCAGGTAGTGTGTATCTTCCTCATGCTGGGGTCCCCAGATTTCACGGAGCAGTTGGCGGTGGGTCATCACCTTGCCCTGATGGAGCAGCAGAAGGCGCAGAATGCCGTATTCCTTGGAGGTCAGATGGATTTCCTCCTTCCCCTTCTCCACGCGCCGGGAGCTCAGGTCCACAATGATGGACCCCAGCCGGAATACGGAGGGCTCCCTGTCCGGCCGGTTGCGCCGCAGCATCACGCGCAGGCGCGCCAGCAGTTCCCGGCCGCTGAACGGCTTGGTCAGGTAATCGTCCGCCCCGGCGTCCAGGGCGTCCACCTTCTCATCCTCCCTGTCCCAGGCCGTCAGGATCAGAATGGGAACCTGCGTCCATTCCCGGAGCTGTTTGAGCACTTCCAGACCGTTGATGTCCGGAAGGCCCAGGTCCAGAATAATGGCGTCCGGCCGTTTCAGAGCGGTCTCGCTCAGGCCGAGCTGCCCGTTTTCACACTCGCGGACATGGTAGCCTGCGCCAGTCAGCGTCAGGTTCAGGAGACGGCGTATCTGCCGTTCGTCATCAATAATCAGGATATCTGCGGGAAGGTCGCTCATGACACAGGAAGGGGAGGTTTATTCTTCAGGAACATCATCATGCTCCACCAGGGGAAGGACAAGACGGAAACAGGTTCCGGCGGGAACGGGAACCAGGGTAACGGCTCCCCGCTGCGCCTCCATGAAACCGCGCACGATGGGAAGCCCCAGGCCCAGACCGCCGGGCCGCGTCGTCCGGAAGCGCTCAAAAATGGTTTCCGCCCGTTCGGGGGGAATGCCCGGCCCCAGGTCATGGACATCCAGCCAGACCAAGCCGCGTGCGGGATCGGTTCCGCCCTTCAGCGTAATGGGGGTTCCCGCAGGAGTATGCACGCACGCATTCAGCAGCAGATTGACCAGCACCTGCTCCATCAGGGAGAAATCCGCCTTCACCAGCGGATAATCCGGCGGCAGGGCGACGGACACGGGATGGTCCCGGCGCGCCTCCCTGGTGGCGGCCAGGGCCCCTTCAATCACGTCCCCCAGGTCGCACCAGTCCAGTTTGGGCTTCAGGGCGCCGGATTCCAGACGGCTCACGTCCAGCAAATTTTTCACCAGGCGGCGCAGGCGGCGTGCGGCCAGCAGGATTTCCCCATACTCCTCCCGTTCCTCCGGCGCGGACGCGGCGCGCCCGGCCAGCTTCTCACAGCCGCCCTCAATCACGGCCAGAGGCGTCTTGAACTCATGGGAAACGCTGTCCAGCAGGGATCGGTGCAGTTTTTCGGATTCCTCCATGAGCCGCGTACGCGCCCGTTCCGCCCGCAGTTCTTCACGTTCCAGCGCCATGGCCAGCTGCGCGCCCATGCTTTCCAGCAAATCCTTCTGCCCTGCCGTGAGGCGCTCCTCTTCCTCCGGCCTCACGCCCAGCACGCCCATGCAGCGCTCCCCGGACATCATGGGGAGGTAAAATCCTTCCGCCACCGGGAGCGTATCCGTAAACCTGCCTGCGGGCCGGCGGTGCTCCAGGCACCAGGCAGCCACGCTCCATTCCTTGTCATCCATGGAAAAAGCCCCCCCGGATTCCCACAGCTTCAGCCTGCGGCCGTTGCCTTCCGGCGTCATGACCGCCAGGCGCACCCCCATGATCTGGCTGATCTGCCCTGCGGCGACGGAAATCAGGGAAGGCACGTCCGAGGCGGACCCAATGGCGCGCGAATACAGGAACAGGGCATTCGTCTTTTTTTCCCGTTCCCGCTCCTCCTGCTCGCGAACCCTCAGGCGGGAAGTGAGCCGCCCCGTGGAGAGAGCCACCAGAAAGAAGAAAAGGCACATCAGGGCATCCTCCAGCCGTTCTATCTTGAACGTCATCACCGGGGGAATGAACAGCAGGTTCCACAGCAGGGCGCTCAGCGCAGCGGCCATCAGCATGGCCCAGCGGGAACGGATGAAAAAGCCCAGGCCCACTACTCCCGCCAGATACAGGAAGCCGGGAGCGAAATAACCGGTAAACGCGGAAATCAACAGGCCGATTCCCGTAACGGCCGCCGTCACGCCTGCGGCCAGCCAGTAGTCCCGGCCACATTTTCCCGTTTCCCGGTGCCAGCTCTTCCACCGGTTCCGGACTGGACCGGGAGCGGCGGGAACTACGTAAATATCAATCTGGTCGCTCCCCTTTACCAGCTTGTCCACCAGGGACATGGGCCGCACCAGCCCCCACAGGTAAGCCTCTTGCGGCTTGCCCACCACAATCTGGCTGACATTTCTCAAAAAGGCCATGCGGAGCAGCGTCTCCGCCAGGTCGGAACCGGGCATCACGATCACTTCCGCACCCAGCCGCCGCGCCAGCTCCAGGTTGGCGTCCAGCCGCTGCTGCTGTTCGGGGGACAGCGGCACGCCCGTATCCACGGAAAGGGCAATCCACGGAGCGTTCAGGGCGTAAGCCATGCGCCGCGTCCAGCGCACCAGCCGGGCGGAAAACGGGCTGGGCCCCACGGCTACCATCAGCCGTTCCCCGCTGCGCCAGATGGAGCGGTCCCCGGAAATGGTGCGCACCTCCGTCAGCTCATGGTCCACCTTCTCCGCCATGATGCGCAGGGCCAGCTCCCGGAGGGCCGTAAGGTTGGACTCCTTGAAAAAATGGTCCAGCGCGGCGGAAGCCTGGGGAGCGCTGTATACCTTCCCTTCCTGAAGACGCGTCCGCAACTGCTCCGGCGTGATGTCCACCAACTGGATGCAGTCCGCCTCCGCCAGCACGGAATCCGGCACGGTTTCCTGTACGGGAGCGGCAGTAATGTCATGAACGGTATCGGAACGGCTTTCCAGATGCTGCACGTTCAGCGTGGTGTAAACGTCTATCCCTGCGGCCAGCAAATCCTCCACATCCTGGTAGCGCTTCCTGTGACGCATTCCGGGAACGTTCGTATGCGCCAGCTCGTCCACCAGAATGAGCTGGGGCTTCACGCGCAGCACTTCCTCCAGATCGAACTCCTCCATCTGTACGCCCCGGTAAGCCACTTTCTTCATGGGAAGGCGCGGCAGCCTGCTGATAAGGCGCATCGTATCCTCCCGGCCATGGGATTCCGCCACGCCGATCATGACCTGCACGCCCTTGTCCGCCGCCTGGATGGCGGCCTCCAGCATGGCGTACGTCTTGCCTACTCCCGGCGCCATGCCGAAGAAGATTTTCAGCAGGCCGCGGCCGGGGCGGGATTCCTCCCTCCGGATGGAGGCCAGAATCCTGTCCGCCCGCTGGCTGTCCGAATGCATTTCCGAAAACATAAATAGTACAGGAAAACAACACTTCCCTGAGGCTGTAAAGCATTTTAGAGACTTCCTCCTTTCCATGCAAATAAAAGAACTCCGGAATAACGTTAATATTTTATTAAATTCCTGAAAGCACTCCCAATCATCCCCCCATCCATTGCCCTAATAGAAACAGGGAGCTCATTTGTCCGCCAGAAAATACAGGGAACAAAGAATTTTATTTACCCTTCCCAACGCTACTTTTTGCTCCGGCAGTTCCATACTTTTTCAGAAAGAGGAAATTGAAAGAAAGAATTCATTTTTTCCGAACGTGTTTTTTAAAGAAAAACACTCTGCACATAGCCTCTGCACTATTTGAAAAACTGCAGGGCGGCACCGGAGACATTCAACTGGCACCATAGGCAAATGAAAAAACTGGCATCCACCATCCTGGCGTTTCTTTGTCCGTTCCTCGCCTGCGGACAAACCACGCCATCCGCAGGTGGGGCCGTTCCCGCACCGCACCAGCTAAAATGGCATGAGGCGGAAATGGGGGTGGTTTTTCATTACGATCTGCATGTCTTTGACGGAAAAATCTACAATCAGGAAAACAACCGCGTCAAACCGGTGGAAGATTACAACATCTTCAATCCTGTTCGGCTGGACACCGACCAATGGCTGGCAGCAGCCAAGGCGGCCGGAGCCAAATTCGCCATCCTTACCGCTACGCATGAAACAGGTTTCGGACTATGGCAGAGCGATGCCAATCCCTATTGCCTGAAGGCCGTTAAATGGAGAGACGGCAAAGGCGATATCGTGCACGACTTTGTCACCTCCTGCCGCAAATACGGCATCCAGCCGGGCATTTATATCGGCATCCGCTGGAATTCCCTGTTGGGCATCCATAACTTCAAGGCGGAAGGCGAAGGCGAATTCGCACGCAACCGCCAGGCCTGGTATAAACGCCTGTGTGAAAAAATGGTGACGGAACTTTGCTCCCGCTACGGGGAATTATTCATGATCTGGTTTGACGGAGGAGCGGACGACCCCAACGGACTGGGGCCGGATGTGGAACCCATCGTCAGTAAATACCAGCCCGGCTGCCTGTTCTACCATAATGTGAACCGGGCGGACCTGCGGTGGGGAGGATCGGAAAGCGGAACGGTGGGTTACCCCTGCTGGTCAAGCTTCCCCTATCCCTACAGCCACAGCAATGCAAATGACAAAACTGCAAACCATAACAAACTCCTGAGGCACGGGAATCCGGACGGAAAACACTGGGTTCCCGCCATGGCGGACACTCCCCTGCGCGGCTACAACAACCGCCACGAATGGTTCTGGGAACCGGGAGATGATGACAAGGCCGTCTATCCGCTGGCCAATCTGATGGATATATATGAAAAATCCGTAGGCCGCAACGCAACGCTGATCATCGGCCTGACGCCGAACCCGGACGGGCTGATTGCCCCCGAAGACGTAGAGCGACTGAAAGAACTGGGACAGGAAATCCGGCGCCGTTTCGGCACGCCGCTGGCCTCCGTCTCGGGAAATGCGGAAACGCTTACCCTTCCATTAAAAGGAGAGCAAAGCGTCAACTACTGCATCATTCAGGAAAACATCCGGCACGGCGAACGGGTGCGCACCTACCGCGTGGAAGCAAAAGTCAACGGTAGCTGGATCACTGTATGCAAGGGAACTTCCATCGGCCATAAGCGCATCCAGTCCTTTGACCCCATCAAGGCGTCCGCACTCCGTCTGACGGTGGAAAAAGCCACCGGCATGCCCGAAATCAGCAACTTCAGTGCCTGCTACGTCATGGAAAAATAGCAAAAATCTCCATCATTCTCTCCCTCAGGGTAAAAACCATCCAACAGGCCAAATTGAAAATTCAGAACGTTTTCCCCTTTCTGAATTGACAAATGATGCCCTTCCCCCTTAATGGATTAATGTTTACGAATCCGGCACATTGCCTGCCCGCTTGTTTCTGTACCTGTGCCCTGTTTCCGGTCTTCTCGGCGACCCTGCATGCGGAGACGGCCTACAGCACGCCCTGCGGCTATATTCAAACGGACCTGTACGCCAAGCAAACCAATTACCTGGGGCTGGGAGTACATCCGGAAGCCCTGATGCAGCATACATTGAAAACGGACAATGTCACTTCAAGCGGAAGCAAGGTCACCATCACGGACCCGGACGTCAATTTCAATGAATTGATGGACGAAAATTCCGCCTATATCCTGGTCCTCCACTTCGGCAACGAGGTCGTGGCCCTTCCCCTTAACCGGGACGGCTGGAAAAAACCGTCTTCCTGCTGGAAGGAGCATGAGATTGAGGTAAGCGACTCCCTTCTGGCCGAATTCCTCAAAAAGGGGAATTCCCCGGATTTCTATGTTCTCCGCAAGGCGAGGACTTTGAATGACGTGCTTGGCGATGACAACAAATTCGGGCTGAAAAGCGGCTCTGCGGCTTCCGCCGACAATGCGAGTATTTTCAACTCGGAAACCACCAAACAGGCGGTATATTACTCCGGAACGCAATGGATGCGGAGAGGGTCCAAGGAGGATGTCGGCAGCATGCCCGTCTTCGGCCATGAGCCGTTGGACATCACCCGCAAGGCCGGGGAAGATATCAAGGCTTTCGTCATTGGGGAAGTATCTCCTAAACATCAGAAACTTCTGCTGGCCGGGCAAAATTCGCTGCTCCACACAAGGCTTCCCCTGGCCCACTCCCTCCGGGAAACCGGGCTGCAGAATACTCTGCAATCAGGAGATGCCGTTTACGTCCCCCTCGGTGACAAGAACGTCATGATAAAATGTACCTATCAGAGAGACCATTGGGAAGACGAGAAGGGACAGGATGTGTCCGATATCCCCTTCCATGGAGTTCTTTCCATTTCTTCCTCTTCCAAGACTCCAGCCTACATTAATATTAATTCTTCCATCGCCACTCAACAATAACCTTTGTAAACCATGTCCCACCATTCCTTATTTACTTGTGCGCTTGCTTCAATCTCCTTCCTTGCCGGCGGACTTGTCCAGGCAGGCGATTACTTCATTTCCAACGAGGAGGATTATAATACCTCCATCGCTGATACCCTGGGAATCCCTCTCAGCAGCGGTTGTGCCATGCTCGGCACCCTGACAAACTGGAATTACAACTTTAACGACGCCAAATGGGCCAATGGAGGAAATGAATATGATCAAGGCAATCTGAGCTATAGTCAAATAGTCGATATTCGGAACAATTTTGTCAGCACGCTCAACATCAGTCCTTCCGACAACGGATCTATTACCAATGGCGGACTCTTTTCCCTGTCGGGGTCATACCAGCAGCCTACGGGATTGACCTTGGAAAATACCCCTCTTTATCTGATGGTCGGCAACGGCTCAACCATTGATGTATCTACCGAAATCGCCGTATTCGTCTTCCGCAAAACTGAGGATGGCAATCTCGCCACCTATCCCTCCGATCCGGATTTTCCCGGTTCCAATTATCTTGATTTTCTTTCCCGGGATAAAGCTGTTGCACTGGAAAGTGAATGGTATGTTGAATGCATCCTTGGCCACAACACTCCCAATGGATTCCAGCTCATTCCCGAACCGGCCACGGCCACATTGGGCCTGCTTGGCCTGGCGGCCCTGATGATGCGCAGAAGAAGATAAAAAACAGGCTTTCCTTACCAATCAGCCTCCGTGCGGATTACTCTGTACGGAGGCTTTTTCATGCACGAAAACATGGATGGCAAGAGCCTCATGAAACCGCATGCCATCCGCAAACCGCTATTAATTCAGAAATGGCTGTCAGGAACGCCGCAAGCCTTGATGGCAATGGCGGCCGAACGAATACCTGCGAATGTGCTTTAAATACAAGTGCAGCCGGAGGCCGCATGCTATTCGACTGGCGCCAGAACTTGCTGCACTTTGCCAACCTTGCAGGAAGGAAAAAGGACCGCCCCGCGCGCTTAAAAAAACGGCGGGGCGATCGTGCAAGCGGGTTGAGCCGCAGAAGCTACTTCTTCACCGGAATAATTTCCAGTTCAGCCACGGCGGCGTAATCCCTGCCCCCCGCCTCGCTGAGGGCGGAAAAGCGGAAATAGCGGGCTTTTACGGGTGCGGCGAATTTCACCTGCTGCAGGTCCGCATTGTTCGGGAAGGAACCCTTGGCGGCAGGCTGCCACTTCTCGCCGTCCATGCTCACTTCCACGGAATAATCCTTCACGCGGCCGTTGGTGCTGCCGTCCTGGCGCGGCAAATAGGTAATTCCGGAAAACTCCCGTTCCTTGCCCAGGTCCACGGCCAGCACGTGCGGATGCTTGGTCACGGTCTTGTTATATTCGGAGTGCCAGAAGGTGCCGGGGTCCCCGTCAATGGCAAACTCGGCGTCCGCCTCGCCCTGTTCCTGGCTGGTCACGCTCTTGACCGTGTACTTGTCTGTGCGGGTCAGCATGGTCATGTCCAGCTGGGCCGCGGGCACGCGGATTTCACCCTTGTAGGACTTGGCCGTAACAGGACGCATGAAGAAGGACAGCGGGTAGGGCTTGTTGGCCTTGATGATATCCCTGCTCATGGGGCCGGGGCCGCAGGAGGCGCCCCCCAGGCCGCGCGTGGCGGAGGAGAGGACCAGCACGGTCTTGTCCGTCGTCTTCGGCAGTTCCACGGGATGGTTGGCCAGAATCAGGTCCGTGGTGGTGTACGGAAGGGCGGAGAAGGCAAACGGGGCGCCCACGGAGCCGAAGAGCAGGCCCTGCCCCTTGTCGTCCGTGACTGCCACCCAGCGGGTGTCTTCATGATTGCCGCAGTCCTGCGGCCTGCCGTACGGGAAGAAGGAATCCCGGGCCGTCGTCTTGTACACGCCCAGAGGCATGCCGCTCTTGCGGTCCGCATAATTTTCCTCCGGCCCGCGGCCGTAATAGGTCACGTTGCCCATGTTCGCCGGCAACTGGAGTTCATACCCCAGGCGCAGCAGCTCCAGGGGATTGCCGCGCGGCAGCAGCACGGACTGGCAGACGACGGTTCCATCCGGGTAGATGGTCCATTCCAGATTGTTGATGAAATGGGTGTTCGTGTCATTCAGGGGCTGCTTTTTAGGCGTGATGGAGGTCTTGGTGTCTCCATAGCCGCTGATGTTTTCAGCCTGCTTGCCGCTTACCTTGACGGACTGCTTGACGGTGACGCTGCTGCCGTTGTCCACGGCTTCATAGCTGAGCAGTTCATGCTTCAGTTCACGGAGGCCGTTGGCCATGCTCTTGGCCATGACGCCCGGCTCGTTGCTGGAGGCGGCACGCAGGGCGTTCACCGCCATGGGCGTCTTGAACAGGGGCTTGCCGTTCACGGTGAACTGGGTCAGTTCCCCGGTGGCCGCGTCAAACTGCACGGAGAAATCCTTGCCGGACACGGTGTGCTTGTCCGCGCTGAGGGTTACCTTGCCGGAAGGAGCCTTGAACATGGGCAGTTCTCCCTGCACGGGAAGCTGTAGCTGGTCAAAGGCCAGTTCATAGCCCTTCTTTGCCCAGTCCGTGTCCTTCTTCAGCTTGTAGCTGACGCGCAGGGCGTATTCCGCGCCGGGTTTCCGGTTCTTCCACTGGGGAATGTCCGGTACGGGCACTACGATCTTTTCCTGGGGACCGGCGGCAGGCGTATTCAATTTGCCTTCCGCCACCACATTCCCGTTCTCCGTCAGGGTCCAGGTGATGTCGTACGGGGTGAGGTCCGTGAAGAAATTCTTGTTAAAGATGGAAATCTTGCCGTCGTCCGTCAGGGACGTGGAGATGTTTTGATAAACGTGCTTCACCTCAAAGTAGCCCGGTTCCGGCGTGCGGTCCGCCAGGATGGTCCCGTTGAACACGAACTGGCCGCTGTTGGGATGGTCGTTGAAGTCGCCGCCGTAGGCAAGCATCTTCTCACCGTTCGGCAGGGTCTTGTATAGCCCCTGGTCCACCCAGTCCCAGATGGCGCCGCCCATGATGCGGTCGGAGGACTCGATGGCCTCCCAGTAATCCGCCAGGTTGCCCATGGCGTTCATCATGTTGTGCGCGTACTCGGAAATGTAGTAGGGCTTCGGGAAATTCTTGTTGGCCGCCATGGAGCGCGTCCAGTCCACGGAGGGGTACTGGTTGGAACCCAGGTCCACGATGTCGTTGTTGCGCTCATAGTGGGTGGGGCGGGACATGTCCCTGGCCTTCACGATCTTTTCCGCGCTGCGGAAATTCTGGCCGGGTCCTGCCTCATTCCCCAGAGACCACATAATCACGCTGGGGTGGTTCTTGTTGCGCTCCACCATCGCCATGATGCGGTCCACATGAGCCGGCATCCATTCGATGGGGTGGGAAAGGGACTCCTTGCCGTAGTAGTAGCCGTGGGACTCGATGTTGGCCTCGTCCTGCACGTAAATGCCGTACTTGTCGCAGAGATAGTAGAAATAGGGATCCGCCGGATAATGGGAACAGCGCACATGGTTGATGTTGGCTCTCTTCATCATCTGCACTTCCTGCTCCATCTGTTCCGGAGTCACGTAGTGCCCGGTTTCCGGATGGCTTTCATGGCGGTTCACGCCTTTCACCTTCACCGGCTGGCCGTTCACCAGGAACACGCTGTCCTTGATCACTACATTGCGGAAACCCACGCGGGAGGAAACCATTTCCTCCGTCTTGCCGTCACGCTTCAGCGTCAGCACCAGGGTGTACAGGTTGGGGTCTTCCGCGGACCAGAGCTTCGGCTTGGAATAAATGCCCAGCAGGGAAGTTTTGAAATCCTTCATGCCGGTAATGCGCAGAGGCTTTTCCATCACGCCGTCGTAGGGAGCGTCCTTGGGCTTCACGGGTTCCACCAGTTTCCCGGCGGAATCGTAGAGGGCCATGGAAATGGTGCAGTCATCCAGCTTCTGCGTGGCCGGGAACAGGTTGCGCACATCCACGTCCACCTGGAGGCGCCAGTCGCCGTCCACGGTGCCGGGCTTGGCATGGTCAATGTTCAGGGCCCAGTCCTTCTGGTCCGCCGGATTGGTATGCACGAAAAAATCGCGCACATGCACCTTCGGCAGAGCGAAAATGGAAACATTCCGGAAAATGCCGGAAAGGCGGAACATATCCTGGCATTCCAGATAGGCGCCATCGGAATGGCGGTACACTTCTGCGGCCACTACATTCTCACCCTTCTTAAGGTAGGGGCTGATGTCAAAACGGGCGGGATTGCGTGAATCCTTGGAAAAGCCCACGTACTTGCCGTTGATCCAGAGATAGAAGAAGGAATCCACACCGTCAAACTGCATGTACACTTCCCGGCCGTCCCAGTCCGCGGGCACCTCAAACGTGCGGCGGTAAGAACCCACGGGATTCCGTTCCTTGTAGGACGTGTAATTCTTGTTGGAGGGCTCCTTCATCACATATGGCCAGGAGCGTTCAAAGGGATACGGCTGGTTGGAATAAATGGGTGTGCCATAGCCCTGAGTCTGCCAGGAGGCCGGAACCTTGATTTCCTTCCAGTCCTGAACATCGTAATCCGGCTTGTAAAAGTCGGCCGGGCGGCTCTGCGGATCCTTGGCCCAGTGGAATTTCCATTGTCCATTCAGGGACTTCCACCATTGGCTGTTTTCCGGCAGCACTTTCAGGGCTGATTTCAAATCACTGAAAGACATGAAGGAAGCCGTGGGGGCCTCCTTGTTCAAATGCAGGTTCTGCTCTTGCTCCCACTCCAGCCCGGTGGGGGCAGGTTCGGACGGCGGCGCATCCCCGCCATGGGCGGACAGGCCGCACATCACGGTGCCTGCCGCCAGTGCGGTGCAGGACAAACGCCAGGATCTGGTTGTTTTCATGAATATATCGGGTGTGTCAAAGGTTGTATGTACGAACGGATCGTCCTGTTACATACGAATCCGCAATTCTAATTCTAACAGCAAACCTGCATTTTGCAAGCTGCCGCTCCGCTATGCAAGCTGCCCGCACGGAATGCGGGCATTAAAAAGTATGCCTCAGTTGAAGCACGCCTACGCACTGGATGGACTCCTGCCGCGTGTATTCCTTGGTAATATAATGCAGCCCGAAAAGGAATTCCGTACGCTTGTAGGTGACGCCGAACCCGTAGCCCCATTCCGCCACCACGGGATATTTGTTCACGTAATCCGGGGAGGAATGGAAAACGGTGCCGTCCAGATACAGATCATGCGCCACGGCGCGCGCCGACGCGTGAAGATATCCGTAATAACCCCAGTTGGAAACGGAAGTCCTGTTGTAAACGAAGGGGGGAGCGGCGCTGGTGGCCCCGCGGATGCTGTTTTCCGGCGAGGTATTGCCCAGATTATAGCCGAAGCGGAAAGTCATGCCTCCGCCTGCCTGCACCTTCACGGTGCCGGCATCCGCGTGCCAGTAGGCCAGGGCGTCTGTCTCTAACCCGGAACCATAATGCCTTTCCAGCCCGCGGAGGCGGTAATAGCGTTTGAAAAACAAATTGGCGGTCATTTCGCTGGGAAGCTGGTTGCTCCAGCCGGGCCATTGTTCCATCCCCCACATCTTATGAACCAAATGCTGGGAGCCCTTGGCCAGGGAAGGAGAACCCGTGGTACCCAGCTGGAGCTCCAAGACATTTGCCCGGTCCTCATTTTTAACCAGGGATATCAGGCCCAGCGTCAGATTGCCCACGTAGGGATGCTCTCCGTAAATCGGCTCGCGGAGTTTCCGCTCCGGCGTAAACATCAACTGGGTCAGGTCCAGGCCCCACTGCTGCCGCAGATTGGAGGAACCATTCATCCCCATGAAACGCCGCCAGGAATCAGAAGCATTCGTCCCTCCCAGCACTGTTCCCAGCATGCCTGAAAACGTGCGGCTTTCCGCAGTGGTGCCGGACATCCAGCCAATGCGGACGCCACTGGTATAATTGTCGTCGTCCCCTACAAACATGTCGTTCTCCACATGGAGGCTGATAACAGGCCCTTCCTGAGGGGCTGCGGCAGGGACGGTTCCTGCATAAAGAGAAGACGCTCCCGCCGTTAACAGGCTGGCGCACACGCGCAAAGCTGCACATTTCATGCGGGGCAGTTTGTCCATTTCCTATCCGCCTTGCAAGGAAAAATCAGGCATGCTTCCGGTTTGGACTTTTCAATAAGGGAAAATATCCACAGACTTCCGCTTTACCCCACAAGGGTTTCACACCATGATCATTGACACGCACTGCCACCTGGCTTCTCGGCAATTCGACCAGTCTCGCCGGGAAATTTACATACGGCATGCCGTTGAAGCAGGAATAGACCGCATGATCACTCTGGGAGCATGCATGGACGACTGGGAAGAAAACCTGTCCTGGGCGCGTCAATTTCCCGGCACGGTCTTCTGCGCGCTGGGCATTCATCCCGACGATGCGCACGGTGCCCCGGAAAAGTGGGCGGAAAAGCTGACCGCGGCCGCGGAAACCGTTCCCCTCGCCGCCATCGGGGAAACCGGTCTGGACTACTTTCACCCTGCCCCGAAAGGCTGGGAAACGGCGGACTTCCACCGACGCCAGCAGGAACTCCTGGAAGAACACTTTGAACTGGCCGCCCGCCTGGGATTGAACATCGTTCTACATACCCGGGACAGAAAAGGTTCCCGGAGTTTTGAAGACGCCCTGGCAATTGCCGGAAACCATGCGGGCCGCGTCCGGCCCGTATTCCACTGCTTTATCGGAGACACTGCACAGGCAGCGCGTATCTTTGACGGGCTGGACGGCATGGTCTCCTTCACCGGGGTAGCTACATTCAAAAACGCTCCCATCGTGGCGGAAACGGCGCGCTGGTGTCCGGAAGACCGCATCATGCTGGAAACGGACTCCCCCTACCTCAGCCCGGAACCGCTCAGGGGCCGCATGAACGAACCTGCCCATCTCATCCATACGGCCCGTTTCATCGCTGTGGCCAGGGGAATGGAACTGGAAGAACTCGCCCGTTTGACCACCCGGAATGCCGGAACGTTTTACAATTTGTGCCAGCAGTGAAAAAAAATCCGCAAAATCCGCGTTAGCTCCTTGAAACCGAAATAATAAATTAGTAAGAACAGGCACACATGAAAGCGCACCTTATTTTAACCTGCACCTGCGCTGCCGCGCTGGTCCTTCCATTTTCCTCCTGCTCCAGCCAGAAATCTTCCACAGCGGGCTACGATACTGCAGAACCCATAGCCAACGGGGAAATTCCGCCGTGGATCGCGGAAAGTTCCGATCCCTCGTATGAATCCGGCCACTACAGCCCGGTAGCCAACCATTCCGACTACTCCTACAACCCGCCCGCCAAACCTTCCGTCAGCAAGAAATCCACCACGCGGAAATCGGCTGCCAAGTCCTCCCGCAACGCCGTTGCCAAAAAAACTACGCGGAAGTCCGCTCCCAAGGCCCGGACCTATACCGTGAAGAAGGGCGATACCCTGGGCGCCATTGCCCGCAGAAACGGCACTTCCGTAGCCGCACTCAAGAAAGCCAACAGGCTCAAGTCCGACCTGATTCACATCAACCAGAAACTGACGATCCCACGTTCCAAATAATCCGGAGCCTCCGCCCCGGATCCGCCACTTATGAAGCGCCTCCTCCCCTGGGCCATCCTCCCCGTGCTCTGCATGGGGTGGATGTCCTGTTCCCACTCCGGCAAGGAACACTCCTCCCTGCCGGACCCCCGCACCCTGGACAAATCCGTTCCGGAATACAAAAACCCCTTCCATCCTTCCACGTACGCGCACTTCGTAGCCCGCAAGGACTACAAGAAAACCTACGATATTTACAAGGATGACACCCTGCTGAAGCGTACGCCGAAGAAATCGCGCAAGATTTTCGTCTGCCTGAACGAGCAACGGGGACAATACTTGGTGGACGGACTCGTCGCCATGGACTTTCCGCTCTCCTCCGGTGTCAAGGCCTATCCCACCAAAACGGGCGACTACACCGTCATCTCCAAAAAAGAGGACCATGTTTCCAACCTGTATGGCAAGATGTATGATGCGGAAGGCAAATGCATCAACTACAATGCGGAATCCACCGACCCCGTTCCGGAGGGAGGCCGCTTTGACGGCTCCCCCATGCCCTACTGGCAGCGACTCACCAACGCGGGCCTGGGCCTGCACGTGGGAAAGGTGCGGCGCCATCCCATTTCTCATGGCTGCGTTCGCCTGCCGCGGAACGTGGCGGAAATTCTCTACAAGCAAACCAGCATAGGAACGCCCGTCACCATCCGGAACACGCCCCTCCCCGTGCCGGAAGCGCAGAAAGCCCCCTCTGGGCAGTAAAAAGCAGGCGGAATCTTACCACAGAAATAAGCTTTTGCCGACAACCGGATGCGAAAAAGGACTGCCTTTCGGACAGTCCTTTTTTAACGATTTTTTATTAGAATAGCGGCGTAAATTTTAGAAAAGGGAAAGTCTCAAGCGCTTGAGAAGCCCTGTTACGGCAATGTTCTCTTATTCTTTTGATCTCCATGAAATTTCAATTCTCCCTGGATGATATGCAACCATGAAAACCAGCTAAGAGGCAATTACCGGATCAATTCAAATCAGCTTGTCCGACATACGGAATAAATATTGATCACCCGGATCATCATTAACTGCCCCTTCTTTTGAAAAGAACAAAACCCCCTGCCTGTCTTTAACTAAATCTTCCAGTATTCTATCTACAAATAATAAAGCTGTTCTCAAGGAAAGGAGCTGCGTTGTATTATATATTGAAGCTTTTCCGCCCAAAGATGAATGACAATGTGTAATTTCAACCTGGGATTTCCACTTCATCTGCTCTGCCTTCACCGGACATAATATATTTATTGTTACATCAGATACATTTCCTGCAGAGTCCCTTAAAAAAACAATTTCCTTTATCATCTTATTATCTCGTGGAGTGATTACATTGTTGCATGCAAGAAACACAATTCTCAGTGGCTTGTGCATAACATAAAGCTCGTTCACGTGCTGACCAACGAAATTTACAAGTAGCAGCCTGTATACCATAAGCCAAATGACATCCTTCTGTACAAGCTTGACGTAATGCTTCTTTTGTAAGTTTCACAATCAATTCACGACAAGCTGTTGTAGCTAAACATACACAGACACTCAGTCCCATCATTTTTGCTGCAGTATATGTATAAGTCCCTACAACAATTCCGCCGCAGGCGACCGCTGGTGCAACCATGCCTTTTTCATTATAGAATGTTATCGTATTATTCTCAAGCATACTATACAGATCCCTGTTAATCCACCTACCGTCTGCAGGATTATAATAACGGTAGTTTTAGTAGAATAGGGCCAATTCTTCATCGTTCATCTCGCTGGACCACTGTACGGGCTGGACAAGACTTCCTGTGCTGCCAACTGTCCCATAGGGAGAGTAGTCGTAAGTTGCCGCAACAGTTCCCTGCCCATTGAACACTTCCGTGACATTCTTGTCGAAGTCTATTCCATAGCAGTAAAGAACATCGTCCTGCACCAGGGCCAGGGGACGCGTTGCTGCCGATTCCAGCGGATCCCACCAAAGTGTCTGAAGCACGTTCCGGTTATGGAGCATATTCCCCACCGCTTGTTTAGTTAGAATTTATACAATTCATATTACGCAGTTTAATATTTCAAAAAATCAGACCAAAATATGCACAAAGAAAACTAATTTCTACGACTAAACTCTATCACCACTAGTCGAGTAACTATGACCAATTATCATAGTCATAAGGACAGTAGATCATTTATATAGCAATAATGCCGAGCACAAGAGCTTTTTGCATATCATCATCAGCGTCAAAGAGGGGAGGAATAATGGACGTTTTTGGTTGTTTTAAAAGGCCAAATGACAACAATCCTATAATCATTCTTAAAAAATACGATATAGTTTGATTCCTGGAAATTGAAACTTCAAATTGACGGTCTATATTATCGTAAACTAATGATTTACGTATTAGTCTATTATTTAAATCTTCTTGAAGAAAAAAATCGATATATCGACTTCTCTTGTAAGAAATTCGGATTCTTATATCATCTAATCGTGATATACAATATTCTTGTTCCGTGGTATTAATGCAATAGGAATCTGAGTTAATTTGAGATATTTCAATTTTATTTCCCCCTATTTCTCCTATGCCTTTGCCTGTTTTTATAAAGTAATGGAGTCTACCTACCGTATCAAATATAGAATTATCGATTAAGTATAGAACCCTTGCATTTTCTTTTGTATTTAATAAAGTCGCCCCGAATTGAAGTTTTCGCCAATCAATATCCTTTTTCATTCCTTCAATTATTTCTTATGGGCTTATGTTATTGGTCATTGTAACAATGGAATCCATGGTGTGCAATATTGATCTTGCCACTCATGATTACAATCTATTTTTTCAGCGTCCAAATTTTTGCACTAGCCCAAACACGAGCACGCAAGGATGCACACTCCCGACCTTTAACTTCAAACTTATCCAATTTAATAGTCACACAAGCTGAAGCCCTAAAGTTAATACCTCCCCTGGCACCCACTTCTAAGGAACCTATTCGGCTTGCAGCTTTGGCAATTAACCCAAGTTCCGAATATCCATGAACACATCCACCGCCAGAAACACTATTGCTATAGGAACTATAATTCATTAATATCCATAATATTAATTCTATTTTGAATAATTTGAAACGGAATTATATAGAATAGTCTTGTGACGCCGTTTTTTTCCAATCACAGGATTCAAATGATAAATGCAAAAGTTTGATACGCTTGTTCAATGAACCGCCACGAAGAATCCAGATAAATCATGCAACACAAGACTAAATTAAATAATTCCGTTTAGTATTAAATAAATAGTCGAATATATGAGTCCTGAACAAGACATTCCTAAAAGAAAGAACTGTACTTGTTTCAATCGTCTAAGAGACATGTTTGCTCGAATAGCAATTACAAGGTAAATTTCATCTGGATTCCAATGTCTATTTATTTTGCAAAGAATGTATACAAAGATAGACGTAGAGACCATCAATAATAAAGTGTATAAAGAACTTAAGAATATGGCAACCACAGGACACTTGCCAGATTGGTATAAAGCTAATAGAATGAATACACATAAAACAATAAGAAATAATGAACCTATGATCTCAGCACTAATTTTATATTTTTTAACTATATTCTGAATTTCCTTACTTCTATAAAATTTATTTTCTTTTTTTGTTTTTGAATTTAGCAGACATATAAAAAAGGATGAAACAATAGCCCATAATATATCAGACATGTCTCTTAATTTTCAATTTAATGCAGGCCATGGCCTAGATGGTGAGGGAGGAGGAAACGTTGGAATAGACAAACGCTGTGCAGTTCCCTCAGCAGAAGCTCTTTGCCCAACAATAACTTGAACTGTACAATCTTCCATATTATCCAGATCCACTTGAGTATTCTAGGATTGAATTATTCCCGACCAACCCGTACAAATTCCATCCCTTCTTCAACAATCAATAGTTAATTCAATGGAGGTAAAATAGATTTCCAATCGAAAGTTTCTAAATCTTTATCTTTTAAAAAATCCTTTAAAGTAATAATTTTTTGTGTATTAATTGATGAGCTACTATCCAAATTACATTTTATAAATATTGGTAAAGATTTTACTATTTTATTTTTTTGTGAATTTTCTCCATGATTTATATATTGCTCCATTTTATTAGAAATTGCATTGTCTTTAATAGAATCCATGCGCAGTAAATTTAAAATTAATAAAATTATTATCATTGTATTCTTTTTTTATTCTTCTTTTTTTCTTTACAGCAATATGTTGCCCATTGCCCTAACATTTTTCCATCTTGAAAGTGTATTTTATCCAATCCTGGTTTAATAATATACTTAACCATATGGTTTTGGATGTTAGTTATACCTGTGACACGGTTTCCATCTACTCCTAATTTAAATTCAAAAGGAGGTAATTGTTTTGGAGTTCCTAATGGAATTGTACGCCCTACACAATGAACTTCAATATCAATTCGCTCTGCTTCGTGATAAAGTATGCTAAGCAAATGATTTCTCTTTCACATTCTTGGCATTGGGTTTCATTTTGTGTACTGTTTTTCTCCATTCGAGTACAATCTCCAATAAGAATTTCTCGAATGATATCAAGAAATGTGTTTAAATCTACATTTTTAGGTATCTTTTCTGGATCGGGAGACAATGGTTTTGTCGTTTCACATGCAATTCCAATACAATTACCTTCTGTTTCTGTGTTCGGAATGACTGTGCCGCTACCATCGTTAGATAATAACCCGAGGTTATCAATATTTAAATTATTTCTCACAAACCCATACAAATTCCAATCACCCTGTTCAGCGATGGGATCCCTGTTAATCCACCTGCCATCAGCCGGGTTGTAATAGCGGTAATAATAGACCAGCTCCAAATCTTCGTCGTTCATCTCGCTGCTCCACTGCACGGGCTGGATAAGGTCGCCTGCTTTTGTGACTGTCCCATAGGGAGAGTAGTCGTAAGCCGTCGCGATTGTTCCCTGCGCGTCGAACACCTCCGTCACATTCTTGTTGAAGTCCCATCCATAGCAGTACAGAGAGGCATCCTGCACCAGAGCCAGAGGCCGTGTGGCCACCGGTTCCAAGGGTTCCCACAATAGTGTCCGGAGCACGTTCCGGCTGTTGAGCATGTCCAGGGCCGCTAGTTGCAGGTAGCCGCGGTACAGGTAGCGTTCATGGCTGGTGACCGTTCCGTTGACGGTTACTTTCTTCATGTAGCGGCGGCCCTGGTAGTCGTACCCGCATTCCACCACCGTGCTGCCGTCCCTGCTTGTGAAGCCTACCGGGCGGTTTTCCGCATTGTAAGCGGCCGTCCAGATACCCGTTGAAGTCTTGATGAGAGTCTGGTTGCCCGAGGCGTCGTATTGCGGCACGAAGGGGTGTTCCAGAGTGGGGGGGGTGGAGAGTTGAGAGTGGAGTTGGCGATGCTGGTGTACTGGTTCAAGTTGTTGGCCGCGTAGGTGAGTTCTTCGGCTATTTCCTGCACCGTCTTATCGTAGCTGTAACCGTAGCCGTCTGTTCCCCAATGTGGCTGCGGTAAGTTCATTTTTGCCGTTACAGTTAAAGTTGTCGCTACAGGCTACTTTCGTTTATTGCTACTACGTGGAGGTGGTTAGGTGTCCTACCCATCGTAACTCTGGAAATAGAAGACAAGAAATGATGTTCATCATTAGATTACAGCTGCTATTTCTTAAATTCAAACAATCTGTTATCTATTTTATCCATTAATTCGTAGAGCTTATGTCTTGTCTCTTTGTCTGCTGTTATTCCTGGTACATAAATACTTCTAAAATAATCATCAAACAAAATTCTGAAAGAACCGTATGAAGTGATATTTACCTCTCCTACCCCATCCCTTGTTATTTGTGGGGCTGGTGCTTCCACATATTTATTTCTAAATTTTTTAATAAGTTTTAAAAAATCATGACGTTCCTGTTCGGTTAATTCTACTAGTTTTGCTTTAGCTTTTTTATCCTTGTGCTTGTAGCGTTTTATGATTGAAGTATATTCAGCCTTTTCTTTTTCATCATGATTGCTCATATAAGAATAGCATCCTGCAAAAAGAAAACAGCAACAGAAGAACAATATACCATTATAGGAAATATTAGATATTTTCATATTAAATATCATTATTACATTTTGAATACATGAATGAAACCTTTTCATATATTTGATTTATTTACAACGCTTCTGATACTTTAAACTATTCTATGAATTTAATATAGCATCAATAACGCTTTCTCCGTTGCCTTGGGCTAGTGATATTCCGCATCCATAAGTATTATTTCCACATCCTCTTTAAGAAATCCCGACTGGAATTGGCGATAATATCGGCCTCTTTAATCTTTTTGGCCCAAGGTTCACCTTGGGCAATACTCTTTTCTAACAAATCGGAAATCACTTCTTTCTGTTTATCTATGCAACCCCAAGTATTTTCCCATGATAAATCATGATACTGGCTTAATATAAAACGCAATCTATTTTGCCGTTCTAGAATAAGAGCCAGGGCAAGGGAGCATATTCCCTCGTTACTGTTTTTCAGTAATATGGACATGGCATTCTGATTACCTTCATAAGCTCCCTGAATGAGAAAAAAAAGACCGCGTATCAACCATTCATTTTCATGGCCCTGTTTTATCAAATGGCTCCTGAAGTTGTCATAATTGAACATATCACAATCCAATTCTGACAAAGACTTGAATATTTCCTGATCTACATCCCTTTCTGCTTGTTTTATCTCATTGCTCCTTTTAAGAAAGGCGGAAACAAGTTCTTGCTGATATTCAAATATCTTATTTTTTACATCATATTTTGTAGCGATAAAATTATTTCCGGGGAGGTAAAGTGATTCATGCAATCTCAATACCTTGCCACACGATATTAGGCCTTTTTTACTTATGCAATTTCCGTCACCATACTGAATTCTTAAATAAGCATAGATAGATTCCCGTGCTTCATCAAGTATGCTTTGGGCATCATCTTCTGTACTATCCAGCCTGCTGGATATTTTATTCAGTTTCTCTAATAAATGAATAAGATGCAAACCGTCTTCATGTAAATCAATCGCAGAATTAATACACATGGGAGATGATTCTTGATAGTGAACCGGCTGGCTTGAACAAACATTTGTTATGATGCAAAATGTTAAAAAATAAAAATAGTTCATTTATTATTAGAAATTTTGAGAATAATAAAACCATTCCTTTTTTGTAGCCTCTGCTTCTACAGTTTATAACGCTTTTTATCATCTACTGCCCTTTGAGAAAGGGCATTAATAGCATCATAAAATTTATTGATTTCCTCTTCTGAAGCATAGGTCATTTGTCCATACCCTGTATCTTCATCAACATAAGGAAATATGAAAAGGGGATCTTGTCCATTTGGAACCAAAGCTAATTCATCCCATACGATACCTCCATTATTTCTAGCAAACCCATACAAATTCCATCCCCCTTCTTCAGCGATGGGGTCATGATTGATCCACCTGCCATCGGCAGGATTGTAAGAACAGTAGTTGCAATAGACCAGCTCCAAATCTTCATCGTTCATCTCGCTACTCCACTGCACTGGCTGGACAAAGTTGCCCGTTTTGGTAACCGTCCCATAGGGTGAATAATCATAGGCAACAGCAATAGCGCCTTCCTTATTGAACACCTCCGTCACATTCTTGTTAAAGTCAACGCCATAGCAGTACAGGGCATTATCCTGCACCAGAGCCAGAGGCCGCGTGGCCATCGGTTCCAGGGGATCCCACAACAGTGTCCGGAGCACGTTCCGGCTGTTGAGCATGTCCAGGGCCGCTAGTTGCAGGTAGCCGCGGTACAGGTAGCGTTCATGGCTGGTGACCGTTCCGTTGACGGTTACTTTCTTCACTTAGCGTCGACTTTCTGGAACAAAGACAAAATTTTTTCTTTCACAGAGCTGAAATTCAATTTTCCTTTTGGTTGATACCATAGATCCATATCTATTGATTCGATTCGATTTTTATTTTCATCTAAAAAATCAAGTATGTAAAAGAATGCTGGCGTAAAGAAAAAACCATTCTTGGTACGTGTAGACCAATATTTTGCATTTTTCCATTCTCCCAATAAATCTTTTTTTAATTCCTGACTTAAATTATATATATAAATCTCATTATCTTTACCCTTCTGATAATATCGTTTTTCTATTCGAACATACATGGCTCGTTTTTCGATATTAACCAACTTTTTCTGAATTTCCATCAATGATGTTTTTCTATACCGCCAGTCTGTAATCGTATTTTTTTCACTATTTTTTAAAATTTTATCTTTGCCGAAACAAGGTATTAATAATAGAAAAATAAATATAATAAAAAATTGAGGCATAAGATTTAGCATCTATAAATTTTCCGAAAGATATGCAGCATAATTTTCTGCATTCGTTACAGCTGTCCAAGCATCATGTTCAGCTATCCATTCCGCATAATCATCCCCGTAAGGGGCACCGGAAGGTTCCGTATTAGGATTCCATGGGGCTTGTTTATCCAAAACAAGATTAGGTTGTGGCATTTCTACTTCATGTGATAATTCGTGCAATATGGTATTAGCTTGGTTCTTAAAATCATTGCCTCCTGGAGAACTGAAGAATTCAGGGCATAGAAATATTTGAAATTTCCCATCATTGTTATAAACATAAGCAATCCAATTTTCGTCGCATTCTATTCCACAACAATCAACAGAAATAGTTGCATGATCCAAAATACGTTTTATTTCTGAAATTACGCGATTAACCACTTGGTGTCGTGCGCGGGAATACTTACCAAAAAACCGAACATAACGATCCGACTTGGGATTGATGTCCTTTATTGCCTTAGAAATTGCATTCTGAGCTATCTTAAATTGCTTGCTTATATTAGGTCTTTTATCTCTACAATTCTCGTCATATTCAATCTTTGGCTCTAATCCCAAACGGTCACTGTTAAGAAATATATGGTTTTTAACAATTGCATATAAATTCCATCCCCCTTCTTCGGCGACGGGATCGCGATTAATCCACCTGCCGTCTGCGGGATGGTAATAACGGTAATTGTAATAGACCAAGGAAAGTTCCGCATCGTTCATCTCGCTGCTCCACTGTACCGGTTGGACGAGATCGCCCGTGGAAGCAACCTGTCCATAGGGAGAGTAGTCATAAGCTGCCGCAATACTTCCATCTCCATTAAACACCTCCGTGACGTTCTTGTTGAAGTCAACGCCATAACAGTACAGGACATTATCCTGCACCAGGGCCAGAGGACGCGTTGCCACCGGTTCCAGAGGATCCCACAACAGCGTGCGAACCACGTTTCGGCTGTTGAGCATGTCCAAGGCCGCTATTTGTAAATAGCCACGGTACAGATATCGTTCATGGCTGGTGACCGTTCCGTTTTGGGTCACCCTCTTCATGTAGCGGCGCCCCTGGTAGTCGTAGCCGCATTCCACCACCGTGCTGCCGTCCTGGCTGGTGAAGCTCACTGCCCGGTTGGCCGCATTGTACACGACAGTCCAGATGCCCGTTGACGTCCTGATCAAGGTCTGGTTGCCCGAGGCGTCGTATTGCGGCACGAAGGGGGCTTCCAGGGTTGAGAGTGGAGTTGGCGATGCTGGTTGTACTGGTTGAGTTCGTTGGCCGTGTAGGTGAGTTCCTCGGTCAGTTCCTGAGCCGTCTTGCGGTTGCCGATGTTGTCGTAGCTGTAACCGTAGCCGTCTGTTCCCAATGTGCTCCGGTGAGTTCGTTTCTGCCGTTGTAGCTGAAGCTGTCATTGCGGGCAGGTTCCGTTTTCCGCTGCTGCGTGCATGTGGCCGGGCGTCCCAGAGCATCGTAGCTCTGGGTGCGGGAAAGAAGCACGGTTTCTCCCAGCCGACAACCAAATCAATACTCTGTAAACTTAATAATAAATATTTTTCACATTACTCAAGAAAATAATTAATTTTTCTCTAATCAATTAATTTTTTAATAAGTTCCGCAGTACTATTAAGTACAATTTCCAAAGATTTTCCGAAGATTTTAATTGTATAAATACTAGACTGAGGTATATGAACGTGAGTTATCGATACTTCATATTTACAGCCTATATCATTTAAAATATGATTATATTCACACTGTATTGATTTATTATATAAAATTGGATCTGATATACTCACTAACCAGCCAGGATTATCACATGTTTCAATTGTAATTCCATACAAATGTTCCCATTCATCATTACAATGGTTCCGATAAAATCTATCAATTAATTTTATACACATATTTTAATCTAATATAATAGTTTTATTACAAACATTCTACAGGAGATTCAACTTTTTTTTCATAACATTTGCAAGTTTTCGGATCTTGATGCATTTCAAATTTCCACCGATGCCGATGATTTCCTGGACAAGGATGATGGGAACGTGAAGGGGGAACATAATCAATACGTGTTCCTGATTTACCTTTAGGAGGAGGACAAGGAGGGCAAGGTTGTTTTAAAACTGCACATACTATAGCTAGGGATATCCCAAGGAGGTCTGATATTGCTTTGGGACTCATTCCTTGAGCCCCATAGGCAATAATTGTGTCTGTAACACTATCAGATATTAATCCAACAATATCTTTTTTCTTAATGGAATTATTGCCAATAAAAGCATATAAATTCCACCCCCCTTCTTCAGCGATGGGATCACGATTGATCCATCTGCCATCAGCCGGGTTGTAATAGCGGTAATTATAATAGACCAGCTCCAACTCTTCATCGTTCATCTCGCTGCTCCACTGCAACGGCTGGACAAGGTTGCCCGTTTTCGTGACCGTCCCATAAGGTGAATAATCATAGGCAACAGCAATAGCGCCTTCCCTATTGAACACCTCTGTGACGTTCTTGTTGAAGTCCCACCCATAGCAGTAAAGAGCATTATTCCACACCAAGGCCAGGGGACGCGTAGCTACCTCTTCCAGAGGATCCCACAGCAACGTGCAAAGCACATTCCTGCCGTTGAGCATATCCAATGCCGCTAGTTGCAGGTAGCTGCGGTACAGGTAGCGTTCATGGCTGACGACCGTGCTGTTTACAGTTACCTTCTTCATATAGCGGCGGCCTTGGTAGTCATAGCCGCATTCTACCACCGTACTTCCGTCCGTTGCGGTCTTGATCGATGTCTGGTTGTCTGAGGTGTCATATTGCGGCACGAAAGGTTATTCCAAAGTTGAAAGTGAAGAATTGAGAGTGAATGGACGATGCTTATGTATTTGATGAAGTTCGTTGGACGCATAAATGTTTGTTCTTTCACATTTTATAGCAATTTTTTTTCCAAGTATTATACCATTTTTTTATTATATTATCATATTCAATAAGTTGTATTAGACACGGAATGCAGACGGCAAAGCATAAAAACGATAAAAAATATAATATCATTATTTTTGTCGTAGCCCAATCAACAGAAAAAAAGTTACAACAAATAAATATATAACTTATGCTTGCTAACAGAAGAAATACGTTTAAGAATATTTGTATTGTTCGCGAATGATAAATGGGAGGAACGGAGCTATAAACGAATGGATTGTATCTGTCTCTTATACACATCTGACGCTGCCGACGACTTAATAGG
>ERZ1027264.545-NODE-545-length-27688-cov-8.725365_pt1 | contig 27688 bp, 20 predicted proteins | sample MGYA00519258_ERZ1027264 | MGnify/ENA primary metagenome ERZ1027264 (study PRJEB26926, sample SAMN06164692) | human gut metagenome | biome: ENVO:00009003; feature: ENVO:2100002; material: ENVO:00002003 | host: Homo sapiens | place: USA | collected 2012 ...
CGTCTCGATGACGCTCGGCGGCGGCGAAGTGCTGGGCAGCAACCCCAAAGTCACCAGGGCCAGGAAAAATACGGCCGACGCACGGATCGCCTCGCCGTTCTACAAGAAGAGCAGCGTCCGCGACCACTACAACGAACTCGAGCTTACGATGCGCGGCGATTACGGGCTGGTAGTCCGCCTTTACGACGACGGGCTGGCCTACCGTTTCACGACCCGGAAAAAGGACGGCATCCTGGTCGAGAACGAGCAGGTCGCCTATACCTTCCCGGGCGATTATACGGCGTACGCCCCCTATGTCGGACACAAGCGGCTGCTCGATTTCGAAGGGCAGTTCCGCAATTCGTTCGAGAACACCTACACCCGTCTCCCGCTGACGCAGCTCGACCCCCGCAAACTGATCTTCCTGCCCGTGCTGGTGGAACTTCCCGGCGGCCGCAAGATGGTCATCACCGAGGCCGACCTGCAGGGTTATCCGGGCCTCTTCCTCAACAACTCGACGGAGGCCCCCGTGCTGAAGGGCGTGTTCGCCCCCTATCCCAAAAAAGAGGAACAGGGCGGCCACAACCAGTTGCAGATGCTGGTCACGGAGCGCGAACCCTACATCGCCGCGACCGAAGGCACCCGGTCGTTCCCGTGGCGCGTAATGGCCGTATCGAAGGACGACAGCCAGCTGCTCGACAACGACCTGGTCTACCGCCTCGCCCCGGCCTCGAAGATCGCCGACACCTCGTGGATCAAACCCGGCAAAGTGGCCTGGGAGTGGTGGAACGCCTCGAACCTCTACGACGTCGATTTCAAGGCGGGCATCAACAACGAAACCTATAAGTATTATATCTGGTTCGCCTCGCAGCACGGGATAGAATACGTGATCCTCGACGAGGGATGGGCCGTGAACAAACAGGCGGATCTGATGCAGGTCGTGCCGGAGATCGACCTGGAAGAACTGGTCGAATACGGTCGCGAGCGCAATGTGGGCATCATCCTTTGGGCGGGCTACTACGCCTTCGAGCGCGACATGGAGCGCGTCGTGAAACATTACGCCGACATGGGCGTCAAGGGTTTCAAGGTCGATTTCATGGATCGTGACGACCAGCGGATGGTCGATTTCCTGCACCGCGCCGCCGAAGTCTGCGCCGAACATAAGATGCTGCTCGATTTCCACGGCGTATTCAAGCCCACGGGGCTCAACCGCACATGGCCCAACGTACTCAATTACGAGGGCGTGTTCGGCCTCGAACAGCTGAAATGGTCGGCCGAATCGACCGACATGGTGAAATACGACGTCACGATGCCGTTCATCCGCATGGTCGCCGGGCCGATGGACTATACGCAGGGAGCCATGCGCAATGCCTCGCGCGGCAACTACCGCCCGGTGCACAGCGAACCCATGAGCCAGGGCACCCGCTGCCGCCAGCTGGCCGAGTACGTGGTCTTCGAGTCGCCGATCACGATGCTCTGCGATTCGCCGTCGAACTACATGAAGGAACCCGAGTGCTTCGCTTTCATGGCCTCAGTCCCGACCGTATGGGATGAAACGGTGGCCCTCACGGGTTCGGTGGGCGAATATATCGCCATCGCCCGCCGCTCGGGCGACACGTGGTACATCGGCGCCATGACCGACTGGACACCCCGCGAACTGGAGCTGGATCTGTCGTTCATCGGCAACGGCAACTACGACGTCGAGAGTTTCGCCGACGGCATCAACGCCGACCGGGCAGCCCGCGACTTCAGGAAGACCGTATCGGAGCTGCCGCAGGATCGCAGGCTGAAGATCCGGATGGCCCCGGGCGGGGGCTATGCAGCCCGCATCTACGCACGATAAACCAGCCTGTCCCCAAAAGGCAGCGGCCTGCGCAGGCCGCTGCCTTTTCATTGCGGGCGATCCGTCCGGCGATGCCCTGCAAAGCGGGAAATCGCAGGCGGAACCGTGCGAAACCCCCTGCCTGCGATGACAATATGAAAAGAATTTCGTATCTTTGCAGGCGTTATTGAAATCTAACGACAAATAAATAGAATGGCTTTACAATGCGGCATCGTAGGTTTGCCCAACGTGGGTAAATCGACCCTTTTCAACTGCCTGTCCAATGCGAAGGCGCAGGCGGCGAACTTTCCTTTCTGTACCATCGAGCCCAATGTGGGCGTCATCACGGTTCCCGACCAGCGGCTTGTCAAACTGGCGGAGATCGACAATCCCAAACGGGTGATCCCGACCACGATCGAGATCGTGGACATCGCCGGGCTGGTGAAAGGGGCGTCGAAAGGCGAAGGGCTCGGCAACAAATTCCTGGCCAACATCCGCAACACGCATGCCATCATCCATGTATTGCGCTGCTTCGACAACGGCAATATCACCCATGTGGACGGGTCGATCGACCCCGTGCGCGACAAGGGCATCATCGACACGGAGTTGCAGCTCAAAGACCTCGAAACCGTCGAAAACCGCCTCGCCAAAACGCAGAAGCAGGCCACCTCGGGCGGCGACAAGAACGCCAGGCGTGCCGTGGAGCTGCTGCTGCAATACAAAGCCGCACTCGAACAGGGGAACAGCGTCCGCACGGTGGAACTGGAGAAGGAAGACCGCAAGCTGGTCGCCGACCTCAACCTGCTGACCGACAAACCGGTGCTCTACGTCTGCAACGTAGACGAGAAAAGCGCCGTGACGGGCAATGCCTATACCGAAGCGGTGAAGGCGGCCATCGCCGGCGAGAAAGCCGAAATGCTCGTCGTCGCAGCAGCGACGGAGGCCGACATCGCCGAACTGGAAAGCTACGAGGAGAGGCAGATGTTCCTCGAAGACCTCGGCCTCGAGGAATCGGGCGTGGCACGCCTGATAAAATCGGCCTACAAATTGCTGAACCTCGAAACGTTCTTCACCACGGGCGCCGACGAGTCGCGGGCCTGGACATACGTGCGCGGCATGAAAGCCCCGCAGACGGCAGGTATCATCCACACCGACTTCGAAAAAGGATTCATCCGCGCCGAGGTCATCAAGTACGACGACTACGTGGCGCTGGGCTCGGAGAAAGCGTGCCGCGACGCCGGTAAAATAGGCATCGAGGGCAAGGAATACGTCGTGCAGGACGGCGACATCATGCACTTCCTGTTCAACGTCTGACGTCCCCATCCGGCACACCGAAACGCAGCGGACACCCGCAATAAGGACACCCCGGACATGGACACGTTGTGCAGCATACTGTTCTCCCGCCGGACGCAGGGAGTGCTTTTCGGCCTGATCCTCGCCGCTGCGATCCTGCGTAACCGCACGATGTGGATTATCACGGCGGCAATCGTGGGAACAGCCTGCGCGGGCATGGCAATCGTCGCGGCCGCCGTGCTGCACAGGTGCGGCAGGGCGTGACGCGATTTCCCGGATACGCCCGAATACGACGCCTACGCCCGGCACAGGGAAGACGAACTGAAACGAAACGACAAAAACAAAATAGAATCATAACATGGCAAGACCCGTAAGAGTGCGCTTTGCACCGAGCCCCACGGGGCCGCTGCATATCGGCGGCGTCCGCACGGCCCTTTACAACTACCTATTCGCCCGCAAGATGGGCGGCACAATGATCCTCCGCATCGAGGACACCGACTCGCAGCGTTTCGTACCGGGCGCCGAAGAGTATATCCTCGAATCGCTCGAGTGGTGCGGCATCCGGATCGACGAAGGCGTCGGCGCGGGCGGCCCCCACGCCCCCTACCGCCAGAGCGAACGGCGTGAGATATACCTCGAATACGCCCTGCAGCTGGTCGAAGCCGGGTGGGCGTACTATGCGTTCGACACGGCCGAAGAGCTGGACGCCCTGCGCAGGGAGGCCGAAGGACGCGGCGAGGCATTCGCCTACAATTACACCGTGCGCGAAAAGCTGGCCACCTCGCTGGCGCTGCCCGCCGAAGAGGTCAGGGCGCGTATCGACCGCGGCGACCAGTGGGTGATCCGTTTCAGGATGCCTGAAAACGAAGTCGTCGAAATGGACGACCTGATCCGCGGCCACGTGGAGGTCAACACCTCGACGCTCGACGACAAGGTGCTCTACAAATCAGCCGACGCACTGCCCACCTACCACCTCGCCAACATCGTCGACGACCACCTGATGGAGGTCTCGCACGTCATCCGCGGCGAGGAGTGGCTTCCTTCGCTGCCGCTGCACTACCTGCTATACAAGGCATTCGGATGGACGGCGACGCAGCCCGCGTTCGCCCACCTGCCCCTGCTGCTCAAACCCACGGGCGGCGGCAAGCTCTCGAAACGCGACGGCGACAAGATGGGATTCCCCGTATTCCCGCTCTTCTGGAAATCCCCCACGACGGGCGAGACCGCGCACGGATACCGCGAGGACGGCTATTTCCCCGAGGCATTCATCAACATGCTGGCGCTGCTGGGGTGGAACCCCGGCACCGAGCAGGAGATTTTCTCGATGCAGGAGCTGATCGACAATTTCTCGCTGGAACGCGTTTCCAAGTCGGGCGCACGCTTCCAGCCCGACAAGGCAAAATGGTTCAATGCACAGTACATGCACCATAAGAGCGACGCCGAACTGGCCGCGCTCTACCAGCCGATCCTGCGCGGGCACGGCATCGAGGTCGCGGACGAGGTCGCAGGCCGCGCCGCCGGCATCATGAAGGAGCGCGCCACGTTCATCACCGACCTGTGGGATCTGACGTCGTTCTTTTTCGTGGCCCCGGCCGAATACGAAGAGAAGCAGACCAGGAAATACTGGAAGGGGCAGAACCCTGAAATCCTGCGCGAACTGCGCAGCGTACTGGCCGCGATCGACGATTTCTCGCTGGAAAATACCGAGCGGATCGTACACGGCTGGATCGAGCAGAAAGGCTACGGCATGGGGCAGGTGATGAACACGCTGCGCCTGGCCCTGGTCGGCGCCGGCAAGGGCCCCGGCATGTACGACGTGACGTCGTTCATCGGCAAGGAGGAGACCCTGCGCCGCATCGACCATATCCTGGCAACCTTAAAACCCGCAGAATAATATGGTAACTATCGAACAACACGTATGGGGCATGACGCCCGAAGGAGAGGCGATCATCCTCTACACGATGCGCAACGACAAGGGCGCCGAAGTGAAGATCTCGAATTTCGGGGCGGCGATCGTCTCCGTGACGATGCCCGACCGCGAAGGCCGCATGGCCGACGTGGTGCTCGGTTACAAACACCCCGAAGGCTACTTCTTCGACGGGGCCGCCTCGGGCAAGAGCGTCGGCCGCTGTGCCAACCGCATCGCATCGGGACGCATGACCATCGAAGGCAAAGAATACTCGCTGGAGGTCAACAACGGCCCCAACCACCTGCACGGCGGCACGAAAAATTTCGCCAACCGTCTTTGGGAAAGCCGTGTCGAGACCAACCGCGTCGTCATGTCGCTCCTGTCGGAGGACGGCGACCAGAATTACCCCGGCGAGCTGAACGTCGAAGCCGTATTCGATTTCGACGACGACAATGCCCTGGAAATCACCTACCTCGCCAAGACGAACAAGACGACGGTCGTGAACCTCACGAACCACGTCTATTTCAATCTTGCGGGCGACGGAAGCGGTTCGATCCTCGACCACGAACTGCGACTGAACAGCTCGAAGGTGCTCGAAATGAACGACAAGCAAATCCCGACCGGGAAATTGCTCGACGCAGCGGGCACCCCGCAGGACTTCCGCCAATTCAGGCCCTTCCGCCCCGGCATCGGCTCGGAGTTCAACCACATCCGCGATTTCAAGGGGTACGACCATCCTTTCGTCATCGACGGGTGGCAGCCCAACATCCTGGGCGAGGTCGGCGAACTGCGCGAAAAAAGTTCGGGGCGCTGCGTAAAGGTACTTTCGTCGCAGCCCAGCGTGATGGTCTACACCGGCAACTGGCTCGCAGGCGGATGCCCCGAAACCAAGACCGGCGGACGTTACAACGACTACGACGGCGTGGCGATCGAATGCCAGAACTACCCCGACGCCGTGAACCACCCCGATTTCCCGTCGCCGCTGCTCAGACCCGGCGAACTCTATTGCCAGAAGATCGTCTTCCGGTTCGGCACCTTTTAGGCTGTCCCGGCAAAGCGAAAATCCCGGTTTCCGGGCGCACGGCCTCGCACGGCCTTGTGCGGCTTCGTGCGGCCTTGTGCGGCGCCGGTATGCAGTCTGCGTTACCGCATACGGTTCAGAAGCATTCCTTATCATAACAACCAAAATTGGATCTGTTAAGCTTTGCTCCAGGCTGATCGGGGTGGCAGGGCAGGATCAAGCGTAAAAAAGCAGGGCTGCCGAATCGGCAGCCCTGCACCTAATATACAACACGACCGCAGCGCACACAACTCGCTGCGGGTCGAATTGAAGCGTGTTTTTTCGTGCAGGAAACCGGAAACAAAACCGTTGCCCCCGTCCCCCATTCTCCTTCAAAAAAAGATGTGACGACCCGATTTATCAGGTCGTCACATCTTTTCGCCCCACCCCTGAAAAAGTCGGAAGGGAGGGCTTTCCCGGGGAGCGGATTATTTTACGCCGAAGAGTTTCCCTTTCAGCGAAAAATTGTCATACTCGGCCTTGAGCGAAGCCATCAGGTCGCGTACCGACTGGATCTTTTCGGCCCGCCATGCGTTGGCGCCGCAGAAGGCATAGCCGTTCTGCAATTTCCCCTTGAAGGCGTTGTAGAGCGCCAGCATGATGCAGTAGGGGCTGTGTGTCACGTCGCACGTCTTGATGCAGTCGAACGGGCAGTTTCGGGGGCGTTTCAGGCCCTCCTTCACCCGGTCGAGGAACGAGCTGTGGATGGCCCGGCCCGGCATGCCCACGGGGCTCTTGATGATCTCGATATCCTGCTGCGTGGCGTCGAGGTAGCTCTGCTTGAAGGCCGGGTCGGCATCGCACTCGTCGGTCGTGACGAAGCGGGTGCCCATCTGCACGCCCTCGGCGCCCAGCGACATGATGCGGTAGATATCCTCGCCGGTGTAGATACCGCCGCCGGCGATGACGGGGATATGGCAGCCGTGCTCGGCCTCGAACGCATGTACTTCGGCGACGATTTCGGGAACGATGCTCTCGAGCGCATAGTGCTCGTCGACAAGCTGCTCCTCCTTATAGCCGAGGTGGCCGCCCGCCTTGGGGCCTTCGACCACGATGGCGTCGGGAATGTACTTATATTCGGCAAACCATTTCTGGCACAGCAGTTTCGCGGCGCGCGCCGACGATACGATGGGTGCCAGTTTGGTTTTGGCTCCTTCGGTAAGGAACGACGGCAGGTTGAGCGGCAGCCCGGCGCCCGAGAAGATGATGTCCGCCTTCTCGGCGATGGCGGTTCTGACCATGTCGGCGAAATTGGACATGGCGACCATGACGTTCACGCCGACGATGCCTTTCGTGGCCTCGCGGGCCTTTTTCAGTTCCTGTTTCAGCCCCCAGATCGAGGCCGTACGGTAATCTTTCGAATAGTCTTTGTAAATCACTCCCAGGCCGGCCGACGAAATGACGCCGATGCCGCCCTGGTCGGCGACGGCCGAAGCCAGCCCTGCGAGCGATATGCCTACGCCCATACCGCCCTGCACGATGGGGACGGGAGCGAGCAAATTTCCGATTTTCAATGCTTTCATGTTAAATTGGGATTAGTGCAAACTAAATAACCATGGAGCCAAAGGTACGAAAAATCGGGGCGATTGGTTCCGCACGGGAAGATAATTTAACGCAGGCTTCACATTGCGCAGCCGCAACGGCAGTCTTTTCGGGGCGAGGAGTTCCGGTCGGGCGGTCGTCCAGAAGTGCGAAACGGCTTTTTTTACAGCAAAAAAACGCGGATTTTTGCTTTTTTTCTAACTTAGAACCGCAAACACCACAAAACCACTAACCTTCAAATCGACAAGTATGAAAAAACTTCTCTTTCCGGTTCTGGCCCTAATGCTATGTATTCCGACCCTCTCCGCCCAAAGTAAGGGAGACAAATATGTCGGCGGAATAATCGGAATAACGACGACGTCGATCAGCATCGACGGCTCCTCCGCATCGCAGACGACATTCGGATTTGCGCCCGAATTCGGTTATTTCGCATCCGACAAGCTGCGTATCGGCGGCTCGATCGGATACCAACTGATTTCAGCCAACGGCGAAACGACGCACGGGCTGACGGCAGGCCCCAGCCTTGCCTATTACGTCAGACTATGCGACCGCTTCTACTACACGCCGCAGCTGGCGGTGGGATTCGCGTTCGCATCGACGGACGGAACCAGCGGATACGGCTTCGATGCAGGGTTGTCGCTCGGAGCGTTCGAAATCAGGCCGTCGTCCCATATCGGATTGTCGATCAGTCTCCTGACATTGGACTACAGCTATCTGTCGTATTCGGGAACGGGTGTGAACGGGGTCTCTTTCCAGCTCGGAATCAGCCCGACGGTCGGTTTCAAATATTACTTTTAGACCGCAAAAACCCGATCCCAACCTACAGGAACCGGACACCTCTCACCCGGGCGCGGTTGCGGCCGGGGGCTTCGCGCTCGACGATACCGGTCACCACGTCGGCGGCATCGTGCCAGCGATTGGCGCGGAACCGGCGGCGATAGGTCGTCAGGTGGGCGTATAGCTCCGGCCAGCGCAGGTTCCAGCCCCGGGGAAAGCGCACGAGGTGCAGCGCCGTGGCCGAATTGGAGAGGATACGCGCCTCCTTGTTGGCGCCCTGGTGGAACCATTCGATGCGCACGGAGGGTGCCAAAGCCTGCACCGAGCGTGCAAAACCACGGCCGCCGTTATTGCTTTCGATGGCCGCCTGCCGCGTATCGGAGCGCAGGAGCATCCCGGCCACGAGCGGCTCGGTGACCTCCATCGGTTCACGCGAATAGACGGCATCGGTGATGTAGACCACCCCGTCGGCATCGACCGCATACGAGAGCGAGCAGAGGTAGTCGTCGCCCGTATCGGCCGTATCGGTATAGTTGGCGCGGCGGACGATCTCGTGCGGCAGCTGGTCGTACTCGGCGAAGTTCAGCCCGTAGAGCAAACCCTCGCGGGACGAGGGATGCCCTTGGTACATACTTTCGAATTGCAGCGGGTCGAGCCGCCGTTTGGCTTCGAGCAACGCACGCCCCTGCTGCCCTTCCCACAACGCCTCGCCAGGGACACGGGGGTCGACCTCGGTAGGCGGCGAGGTTTTCAGCGCCTCGAAATTCAGATGCAGCCACGTGTCGGGGGACAGCCCGTCGAGCTGCGCCCAGCGGGTGAACTCAACGACGGGTTCACGCGCGGCGAGCGTGCCGATAAGGTCTTCTTCGTGCCAACGAGTGAAGACGATCAGTTCGCGCGAGGCGTTGTGCATGCGCGTCCGCACGACCGAGGTATACCACTCCCAGCAATTGGCGCGGACGATGGGCGAATTGGCTTCGAGGGCATCCTTGTAGAGGTCGTCGAGGATGAAGCAGTCGACTCGGTTACCCGTGAGCGCCCCTTCGCGCCCGACGGAGAGCAGTCCGCCGCGGCGGCCGATGACCTCCACTTCGTCGGCCGTACGGATATAACCGGGCGGCTTCGCCCCCTGCTTGATGGTCGTGGCGGGAAAAAGCGCGGCATATTCGCGCGATTCGATGATACGTTGTACGCGGCGGTTGAATTTCGAAGCCAGCGCCCCGGAATAGGAGGCGATCGCAACGCGCAGGTCGGGATCGAGCCCCAGCACGTAGGCCGGAAGCAGTGTCGTCGCGCCGACGCTCTTGCCGTGCTGGGGCGGCATGGTGACGATCAGACGCCGGATGCGCCCGGCGGCAAAAGCCTCCAGCACACGGTAATACGCCCGGTGGAAGGGTTGCAGCTCGAGGAAGGGATAGACCGCCAGCGCGAATGCGCCCAGCGAAGGGGGCACACCCGCAGCGGAGGAGGGAGCCCCGGACGACCCGGCTCCATCCGTGCAGACCGCCCCACACCCGGGCACGGCGGGCCGGCCGGCAATAGCACCTTGGGCGGGGGAAACAGGCCGGACAGGCGCGGCGGAAATATCGGGCGCGACGGACTGACCGGGTGTGCCGGGCAGATCGCAAGGATCGGGCTGACCGGAGAGTACAGACTGGACGCTGGAAAGGGGCTGGCCGGGCACGGCGCGAAGGCCGGGGAAATCGGGATCGAGGATGGCGGCAGGTACGAAAACCTCTGCGGAAGGAATTTCCGCAGAGGCCGGGTCGGTTTTAACAGACATTGGTTTGGTTTTTGAACCCTATGCGCGGCGCCGCGGCGGGAGGTTCGGAAGAAAATGACGTTCCGGCGGCTGCGCCGGGCCCGGAGGGATGGCCGGAACGGTTGGGGCGGACTACACGTAGCGCTTCAGTTCGGAGAAATCGAAGTCGTTGAGCACTTCGCCCCCGGCTTGCGTGGTGTGGAATTCCCACCAGACAGGCACGAGATCCGTAACGGGGTGCCGTACCCCTTCGGGCAGCGAAACGCGGCCGCGGTAGACGATGACCGACGCCGTGAGACGGCAGTCCGTATCGCCGAAGCGGAACGCAAGTGAACCCGAAAAATAGTTCCCGCCGTCGATGGCGTCCGACAACCGTGCCGCCGCCTCATGGTAAAGTTCAGATGAAACCGAATACATAGTTGATAATTAGCAAGATTTTTGCAAATAAATTTGCAGGCAGAAATAAATTGTTTAACTTTGCAGGACAAAGATAAGTTCAAATATTGAATTTTCAAACAAAATATTCAATTTTTTAATATAAAATTTTCCGATTAAAAGCTATGAACGAACGGGTAAAACTGATACGGAAACAGTTGGGGATGACGCAAGAACAACTGGCACAGCGGCTTGGCATCGGCAAGGCGGCCCTCTCGATGATCGAGACCGGGAAGGCGGGTCTCTCGGCACGCAACCGGAACATCCTGGTTCAGGAATTGAACGTAAATCCTGAATGGCTCGAAGGCGGCAAGGGCAGCATGTTCAACGCCGAACCCGACCTGACAGCTTACATGCACCGCACGGACAATTCGCTGCCGTTGCAGAGCGTGCCCCTCTACTCGATCGAGGGCACGGCGGGGCTGGTACCGCTGTTCGCCGACCAGGCGCAAGCCAAACCCGTGAATTTCATCCACATTCCCAACCTGCCCAAATGCGACGGCGCCATATATATCGTAGGGGATTCGATGTACCCGCTGCTCAAAAGCGGCGACATCGTACTTTACAAACAACTGGGCGACATCAACGACATCTTCTGGGGCGACATGTATCTGCTGTCGATCGACATCGACGGCGAGGAGTACGTGACGGTGAAATACATTCAGAAATCCGACCGCGAGGGGTATGTGAAACTCGTGAGCCAGAACCCGCACCACGCAGACAAGGACGTGGCGATCAACCGCATAAGGGCAATCGCGCTGGTCAAGGCCAGCATCCGAATGAACTCGATCCGGTAGCGGGCCCGGACGGGGGCGGACAGCCCGAAACAGAGGCGCAGGCAGGGGCGGCGAACGTGCACGCCTGCTTGCGCCTTTATCATGCAATGCGGGCAATGCCCTGCGGCTGCCGCAGCGAGCAGGCCGCAGCGAAACGACTCAGAACGGGGCGCACGCCCGCCCGTCTCTCCCGGGAAACTGTCCCGGCGGCAGCGCACGACGAACGTCGAGGCAAACCCGCTGCCGGACGCCGTACTGCAAAAACGGCACAGCAGAAGCGGGAAGGGCGGAACCCGGAGCCAGCCACGAAAGAAGATGGATCGGCATCCCGAATCCAAAAAAATTCGTATCTTTCGGAAATAAAACAGACCCGACATGGAACTATCCGATAAAAAATTCGCGGTGCTGATCGACGCCGACAACATCTCGCACCGGAAAATCAAGGACATACTCGACGAAATCGCCAACTACGGCACGCCGACGATCAAGCGTATCTACGGCGATTTCACCGACCCGAAGTTCGCGGCATGGAAAAGCGTGCTGCTCGAGAATTCGATCACCCCGATCCAGCAATACGCCTACACGACAGGCAAGAACGCGACGGATTCGGCGCTGATAATCGACGCGATGGACATCCTGCACAAAGAGTCGGTCAACGGATTCTGCATCGTGTCGAGCGACAGCGACTACACCCGCCTGGCAAGCCGCATCCGCGAATCGGGACGGGAGGTGCTCGGTTTCGGAGAAAAGAAAACCCCCAAGCCGTTCATCAAATCGTGCGACAAATTCATCTATGTAGAGATACTCGGACAGCCCGCACCGGCACCGACAACGGCCGTTACGCCGGCAACGGCGCCGGCAGCCAAAGCTGCGGCACCGAAAAAGCCCGCGAAAAAACATCAGGGGCGCAATGCACCCGAAACAGACATGCCGGAAGCAGCCGTCGCGGAACACGTTGCTGCGGAGGCAGCCCCCGCAGAACCCGCCGCTGCGGAGAAGAAGGCCGCCCCGGCTCCGGATACGGCACAGCCTCAGCCGATCATTCGTCCGATCGACGAGGATTTCAAAACACTGCTCGCAAACACGATCGAAGACGCCGCCGACGACAGCGGCTGGGCCTTCCTCGGAATCGTGGGCGGGGTACTCACCAAGAAGATGCCGGATTTCGACCCCCGCAATTACGGATACAAAAAACTGTCGCTGCTGGTAAAATCCCTTTCGAAAATAGTCGAGATCGAAGAGCGCCCGTCGGAAAATAAGGAGCTGAAACTCGTTTACGTCCGAAACCGTATCCGGTAGACGTCCAAGCCTGCCCGCCCCGGTAACCGAACCACGCGGGGATCACGGGCGCCCATGCAAAATACGCCGGACAGGCACCCCCGCAAGATTTTCCGGGCCACTATCCCCGCAGGATTTCCCGGGTCAACATCCCTGCAGGATTCCCCGGCCGGATGCGGCACAACAAGCACGTTACGGCAACGAGGCCGCTGCAAAATTGCGTTGCAGCGGCCTTTCGTATACCCCCCCCCAATGCGGGTTGCATGCCCGGAACGGGGGCTGCCCGGATGCTGTCCGGGGCGGGACAGGGCGCATGGGACGGCACGGGAAGTTCGGCGAAGGAAGCGACAAAAAAGCGGCAGGAAGAGCCACGGGAACAATGCAAGACCAGCCGAAACAGCAGAAAGAACAACGGCAGGAACAGCGGCGGGGCAAGACGGGAACAGCGGCGGAAGCAACAGCAGGGAGAACGGAAGAAGGCAAATTACAGCGAAAAATCCGGAGCAGCACTTACAATCCGGAAGCAGCATTCGCAAAAAATTTTAATAATAAGGCCGCTATCAAATCGCAACCAAATTCACAAATCCGGTAACAAATAAAACACAAAACGAGCCCCCGAAAGCAGGATTATCAGCAACACGGAGGCGCAAAGAGAAAAACCCGGCGGATACGGGCTGCAAAAAAGTCACCCGTCGTGAACAATTTGACAATAAATTTATATATTTGTGATATTGTTTTCAAAACCCTACTAATCCGAAACAAGACATGGACAAAACCAATGTACGGGAGTTGCAGGATGTCGTGATCCGCTTTTCCGGCGACTCGGGCGACGGCATGCAGCTTACGGGCACGCTTTTCTCAGACACCTCGGCGCTGCTCGGGAACGGGATCTCGACCTTCCCCGACTACCCCGCCGAAATCCGCGCGCCGCAGGGTACCGTGGCGGGCGTATCGGGATTCCAGGTTCACTTCGGCAGCCACCGGGAACTGAATCCCGGCGACTACTGCGACGTGCTGGTAGCGATGAACCCCGCAGCGCTCAAGGCCAACCGCAAATGGCTCAAACCGGGAGCGACGGTCATCATCGACGGCGATTCGATCACCGAAGACCACCTCAAAAAGGCGTGCTTCGCCACGCTCGACCCCATCGCCGAGCTGAAACTCGACGAGTACAACGTAGTAATCCCCGGCATCACCACGATGACGCGCGACGCGCTCCGGGAGACCGGCCTTGACAACAAGAGCGTGACCAAGTGCAAAAACATGTTCGCACTGGGTATCTGCTTCTACCTGTTCGACCGGCCGGAGGCTTACGCATTCAAATACATCGAAACCAAATTCGCAAAGAAGAACCCCGCCATCGCCGAAGCCAACAAGCTGGCTATCCAGGCGGGATACAACTACGCAGCCAATACGCACCAGTTCGCAAACACCTATACCGTAGCGCCCGCACCGCTCGAAAAAGGCACCTACCGCTCGATCAGCGGCAACGTCGCCACGGCATGGGGACTGTGCGCCGCAGCCGAAAAGGCCGGGTTGCCGCTCTTCTGCGGCTCGTACCCGATCACCCCGGCCACCGTAATCCTCGAAGAGCTGGCCAAGCGCAAAGACCTCGGGGTGAAGACCGTCCAGGCCGAAGACGAAATCGCGGGCATCTGCACCGCCATCGGCGCAGCCTTCGCCGGCAACTTCGCCGTGACGACCACCTCGGGCCCCGGCCTGTCGCTCAAGAGCGAGGCGCTGGGACTGGCCGTGATGACCGAGCTGCCGCTGGTGGTGGTCGACGTACAGCGCGGCGGCCCCTCGACGGGACTTCCGACCAAGACCGAGCAGAGCGACCTCTCGCAGGCGCTCTACGGCCGCAACGGCGAGTGCCCCGTGATCGTCGTGGCGGCATCGTCGCCCAGCGACTGTTTCCACTACGCATTCGAGGCCGGGCGCCTGGCCATGGAGCATATGACCCCCGTGATCCTGCTGACCGACGGGTTCATCGCCAACGGCTCGGAACCGTGGCGCATCCCTGCGATGAAGGACTACCCGGCCATCACCCCGCCGATCGTGGACGAGGCCCCCGAAGGCGGTTTCATGCCCTACGTGCGCAACGAAAACCTGGCCCGCGGCTGGGCATTCCCCGGCAAGACGGGACTGGAACACCGTGTCGGCGGCCTTGAAAAGGACTGCGTAAAGGGTTGTATCTCGCACGACCCGTCGAACCACCAGAAGATGGTGCGCACCCGCGCCGAAAAGGTGGCGAAAGCCGTCGACGACATCCCGGCACAGGCCGTATGGGGCGCCCCGGAAGGCGACCTGCTGGTGGTCGGCTGGGGAGGTACGCGCGGACACCTGCAAAACGCCGTCGACCAGATGCGCGCCGAAGGCAAGCGCGTTTCGCTGTGCCATTTCAACTACATCAACCCGCTGTCGCACGGCATACGCGAGATATTCTCGAAATTCCGCAAGATCGTCGTCTGCGAGCTGAACGAAGGGCAGTTCGCCAACTACCTGCGCCAGAGTTTGCAGGAGTTCCGCTACGAACAGTACAACAAGTGCGAGGGCCTGCCCTTCACGGTTGCAGAGCTTTGCCAAAAATTCGAATCCTTATTGAAATAACGCCATGGCAGAATACAAATACACCCCCGCGGATTTCAAAAGCGACCAGGAGGTACGCTGGTGCCCCGGATGCGGCGACCACGCCATCCTCAGCGCCGTACAGCGCGCGCTGCCCGAGATCGCCGACGCGACCGACACGCCGCACAACCTTTTCACGTTCGTGTCGGGCATCGGCTGCTCGTCGCGGTTCATCTATTATATGAAGACCTACGGGTTCCATTCGGTGCACGGCCGCGCCAACGCCGTGGCCACGGGCGTCAAGGTCGCCAACCCGCGCCTCAGCGTCTGGGTCACCACGGGCGACGGCGACTCGCTGGCCATCGGCGGCAACCACTTCATCCACGCCATCCGCCGCAACGTGGACCTCAACGTGATCCTGTTCAACAACGAGATCTACGGCCTCACCAAGGGGCAGTACTCCCCCACCTCGAAGCTGGGCAAGATCACCAAGACCTCGCCCTACGGCACGGTCGAAAAGCCGTTCAACCCCGGCGAACTGGTGATCGGCGCCAAAGGCACGTTCTTCGCCCGCTCGGTCGACATGGAGGTGCAGCTTTCGAAGGAGTGCATGGTGGCCGCTGCGATGCACAAAGGCATGTCGGTGATCGAAGTACTGCAAAACTGCGTGATTTTCAACGACAAGACCCACGCCGCATTCGCCGCCGACAAGGCTACGCGCGCCGAACGTACGATCACGCTGCGCCACGGCGGGAAAATGCTGTTCGGGGCCAACATGGAGAAGGGAATCGTCTTCGAGGACATGAAGCTCAAGGTCGTGACCGTCGGCCAGGACGGCTACACGCTGGACGATGTGCTGACGCACGACGCCCACGAGCGCGACACGACGCTGCACTCGATGCTGGCGGCGATGAAATATCCCGAATACCCCGTTGCCCTGGGCGTGATCCGCGCTGTCGAGGACGCCACGGTTTACGACCGCGAGGTGGCCCGGCAGGTCGAGGAGGTCAAGGCACAGAGCAAGATCCGCTCGGTGGACGAGTTGCTGCATTCGGGCGCCACGTGGGAGATCGAATAACGGACACGACACTGACCGGGGAGCCATCCCGGCATATGGGAAAGCCGGCGCTTCAGGCGCCGGCTTTTTCCATGGGGTCGGGACAAACAAACGGCAACCCGGAGGAAGGATCGCCCGGCCCCCTCCTGTATGCCGCAAGCCCCCCCCCGCCTGCCGGCACGAAAGCCCCGGACGGCGCAACACCAAGGATGGGGCAACACCAAGGATGGGGCGGCTCGCCCCAAAGACAGGACAGCGCAACATCAGGGATGGAGCGGCGCAACCCCAAAAACGGAACCTCGCAACGTCAGGGATGGAGCGGTGCAACCCAAAAAACGAAATCGCGCGACATCAGAGCTGGAGCGGCGCAACCCCAAAAACGGAACCTCGCAATGTCAGGGATGGAGCGGTGCAACCCAAAAAAACGAAATCGCGCGACATCAGAGCTGGAGCGGCGCAACGTCGGGTACGAAGCAACGTAACCCCATAGACAGGACGGCGCAACCTTCACGGAGCTCGGTATCTTTCGAAGCCGGAAATCAGCGTCCCGGCAGACGGTTCGGCCATACGCACGGAGCAATATGCAGGGAGAAGGCACAGGCCGCACGGGCTTGCAAAGGCAGCTGCGGCAGAAACCTCACCGCGCATTAGCATCCCATACGGACGGAGGTACTACCCGCAAAGACGCGGCAACAGTCTCATAATCCACGTGGCAGGCGAAAAAACGGCTGCGGACGCCTCCGGCCCTACCCTTTATCCGAACGGTAGCAATGGCAATTCAACAGTTGATTTTTTGCGTCCGCTATTTGGAAATAAAAAAAATTCCGTTATCTTTGCACCCACAACGGGGGATTAGCTCAGTTGGCTAGAGCGCTTGCATGGCATGCAAGAGGTCACCAGTTCGACCCTGGTATTCTCCACAACCCCGGTAAGGATGGACACAAGTCCATCCTTATTTTTTTATCGGAATCCGTCCCCTGCATCCACAAATGTCCCCCTCTATCATCCTGCAGCGACCGGGCGCAGACTGGGCGCGGCACCATCCGGATACGGACAAAACCGCGGGCAGGCTCGGCCCGGGCAAAAAAAACGGCTATCGGCCGCAAAAAACGCAATCACCAGTAATACAGGACAATGACAGGCAACGAACGAGGCTTTTGAAAAAAATATCCGCCCTGTACCGACATTATCGGGAACATAGATTTTGACAATTCGGATATTTTACGTTTATTTGCATGAACATATTGACAAATATCAGAACATATACAAGATACAAAGGTGAACATAGCGGGTCGAACAGGGTAAAAATTCCCCTCAGGAATGACTCAGGGGAAAGCCCCCCGGGAAAGGCCTGCGCCGATGCCCGCAGCAAACCGCCCTACACGCCATGCTATACGCCGATCCCGGCACGGCTATAATCCGGGGATAACACAAAAGCCCGAACGACATGAAATTACAACTCGACCCGAACTCTTCCAAACCGCTGCACCAGCAGGCCGAGGATCTGCTGCGCCGGATGATCCAGCAGGAAGAGTACCGCAAAGGCAAACTGCTTCCCAACGAGGTGGAGCTATCCAAAGAACTGAACATCTCGCGCAACACCCTGCGGCAGGCCATCAACCGGCTGGTGTTCGAAGGGCTGCTCATCCGCAAGAAAGGATACGGGACGACCGTGGCGCCCCAGAACGTGATGAGCAACGCCCGCAACTGGATGAGTTTTTCGCAGGAGATGCACGCACAGGGCATGGTCGTGCAGAATTTCGAACTGCACATCAGCCGCAAGACGCCGCCCGCCGAGGCTTCCGAGTTTCTCAATGCCCCGGAAGGAGCCAGGCTGCTGTGCCTGGAGCGCCTGCGCGGACGCCCGAACCTGCCGTTCGTCTATTTCATCTCCTATTTCAACCCCGCGATCCCGATGACCGGAGAAGAGGACATGGCGCTCCCGCTCTACGAAAACCTCCGGAAGAATTACGGCATCGTCGTCAAGACCTCGCGCGAGATGGTATATGCCCGCAGCGCAAACGCGGAGCTGGCCGAAAAGCTCGACATCAACGAAGGGGAGCCGATCCTCGTCCGCAAACGTTTCGTGCTCGACGTAAACGACACCCCGGTGGAATACAACATCGGCTATTACCGCGCCGACAGCTTCACCTACTCGATCGAATTCATCAACGGCTGACAAATACTACAACCCAAATGAACAAGTCACTCCACAAATTACTGCCCGTCCTGTTCGGTTTCTTCGTCATGGGCTTCTGCGACGTGGTCGGTATCTCGACCAGCTATGTCCAGCAAGATTTCGGGCTCAGCGAGACCCTCGCCGGATTCATCCCCTCGATGGTTTTCATCTGGTTCCTGCTGCTTTCCATTCCGGCGGCCCTCGCCATGAACCGCCTCGGCCGCAAGAACATGGTACAGATCAGCAACGGCATCACGGCCGTCGGTATGCTGATCCCGTTCGTACACTACAACCTTGCCACGTGCATGACGGCATTCGTGCTGCTGGGCATCGGCAATACGATCCTCCAGGTATCGCTCAACCCGCTGCTCACCAACGTGGTCAAGGGGGACGCGCTGACCAGTTCGCTGACCGCAGGCCAGGTCGTCAAGGCCGTCTCGTCGTTCTGCGGCCCCTTCATCGCCGCATTCGCCGCCGGCACGCTGGGCAACTGGCAATACCTCTTCCCGATCTTCGCGCTCATCACGCTGCTCTCGGCCGCATGGCTCATGTGCACCCCCATCCGCGAAGAGGCCGAAGCGCCGCAGGCCTCGCCTGTCGGTGCGACGTTCGCCCTGCTGAAAGACCGCACGGTACTCCTCCTCTTCCTCGGGATCGTCTTCGTCGTCGGCGTCGACGTGGGGATGAATACCGTAGCGCCCAAGCTGCTGATCGAACGCGGCGGTTACCCCGTCGAGCAGGCCGGACTCGGGTCGAGCGTTTACTTCGTCTGCCGCACGGTCGGTGCGCTGATCGGTTCGATCCTGCTGGTGCGCATGAACGACGTGCGTTATTTCCGCATCCACATCTTCGCAGCCATCGCTGCCATGGCCGTCCTCTACTTCGTACAGGGTACCGTGGGAATGCTGGCGCTGGTCGGACTGATCGGCTTCGCCTGCTCGAGCATCTTCTCGGTGATCTACTCGACGGCGCTGAAATGCCATCCGGAAAAAGCCAACGAGATTTCGGGGCTGATGATCACGGGGGTCTGCGGCGGCGCCGTCATCCCGCCCCTGATGGGCTTCACGACCGACCTTCTGGGCAGCCAGACCGGTTCGCTGCTGGTCATTTCGGCCTGTATGCTCTATCTGGCAGGCTGCGCCCTCGCCCTGCGCAGGTTCGCCGCGAAATAGACGGACGCCACGCACCTCATGTATATACATTAAACAGAAAACCATATAACCCAAAGGCGGCCGCAACGGCCGCCGGCAAACATCAACGATGAAAAAACACCTGCACAAACTGATCCTCTTCTCCGCGACGGCCTGTCTGTCGGCATGTACGGCACAGGAGCCGCTGACGGACTACGTCGACCCGCGCATCGGCACCGCACATTCGCGGTGGTTCTTCTTCACCCCGGCGGCCGTACCGTTCGGCATGGCCAAACTGGCTCCGACGACCGACGGCCACCTGGGGAATCCCAACGGCTGGGAAGCCGTGGGCTACGACTCACGCCACACCTCGATCGAGGGCTTCGCCAACTTCCACGAGTTCCAGGTCGGCGGCGTGGTGGTGGCTCCGACGGTCGGCGAACTTCAGACCGTACCCGGGCCGCTCGACAACCCCGACGCGGGCTACCGTTCGCGCTTCGACAAGAAGGACGAGGTGGCGCGCCCCGGCTACTACTCCGTGCTGCTGAAGGATTACGGCGTCAAGGCCGAGCTGACGGCCACCGAACGGGTCGGGTTCCACCGCTATACCTTCCCGGCGACGGAGGAGGCGAACCTGATCTTCAACATCGGGACGCGCATGGGCGAAAGCGGCCCGGTGCGCGACGCGTCAGTGACCTACACCGACGACGGGCGTATCGAGGGCTGGGTGGTGACCGAGCCCGCCTATGTCGACATTTACCAGAAAGGTGCCACGGTGACAATGTATTTCAGCGCCGTACTCGATGCCGAGCCTGCGGCCTGGGGCGCGTTCAGCGGCGAGCAAACCTTCGCGGGGGAGCGCAGCCGCACAGGCGTCGGAGCAGGGCTCTACCTGCGTTTCGACACCCGCGAGCGTCAGCAGGTGGGGCTGAAGATCGGCCTGTCGTACACGTCGGTGGAGAACGCGCGGCTGAACCTCGAAAAGGAGGCCGCCAGGAAAGATTTCGACCGAGTGCGCCGCGAGGCGAACGACACGTGGGAAGAGGCGCTGGGCCGGCTTCGCGTCGAGGGCGGCCTGCACGATGACCGCGTGAAGTTCTACACGGGGCTGTTCCACGCCCTGCTGGGACGCGGCCTGGCCAACGACGTGAACGGGGCCTATCCGGCCAACGACGGCACGGTCGGACAAATTGCCCTCGACGGTGCGGGCAGGCCGGTGCACGACTATTACAATACCGATGCGATCTGGGGCGCCTACTGGAACCTCACGCAGCTGTGGAGCATCGCCTATCCCGAATACTATGCCGACTGGGTGGCGAGCCAGCTGCTGGTCTACAAGGACGCCGGATGGCTCGGCGACGGCATCGCATGCAGCAAGTACGTCTCGGGCGTAGGCACCAACTTCACGGGGCTCGCCATTGCCGCGGCCTACAACTGCGGCATCCGCAACTTCGACGTGGCGCTGGGCTACCAGGCCGCCCGCAAGAACGAGCTGGGCAGCGAAGGCCGCCCGGCCGGCGCGGGCAAACTGGACGTGGGGAAATTCGTCAGTCAGGGCTATTCGCCCTACCTGCCCGAATTGGGCATGCAGACCACGCCCGACGGCTCGGGATTCGCGGCATCGCATACGCTCGAATACTCGTTCAGCGCCTATGCCGTCGCGCAGATGGCCCGCCAGTTGGGCCATGAGGCCGATTACGAGCAGCTCAAGAAGCTCTCGGGCGGGTGGGAGCTGCTTTTCGACCCCGAAACCAAGTACATCCGGCCGCGGGATGGCAGCGGTGAATTCATCGCCGACTTCGACCCCCATGCGGCATGGGCCGGATTCCAGGAGGGCAATGCCGTGCAGTACACCTACTACGTGCCCCACGACATCGACCGGCTGGTCGAGATGGTCGGCCGCGAGGAGTTCAACAACCGCCTCGACAGCACGTTCCTCATCTCGCGCGAGAGCGTCTTCGGCGGCGGCAAGACGATCAATGCCTTTGCGGGAGTCCATGCCTATTACAACCACGGCAACCAACCGAACCTCCACATCTCGGCGCTGTTCAACTTCTCGGGCAAACCGTGGCTCTCGCAGAAATGGATGCGCACGATTTGCAACGAATTCTACGGCACGGAGGAGATCCACGGCTACGGCTACGGGCAGGACGAAGACCAGGGACAGCTGGGGGCATGGTACGTCATGGCCTCGATGGGGCTCTTCGACGCGAAGGGGCTCACCGCCCCCGACCCGACGTTCCAGATCGGCAGCCCCCTGTTCGACAAGGTGACGATCCGCCTCAACCCCGATTACTACACGGGCAAGGAGTTCGTGATCGAAACGACGGGCAACACGCCGGAGAATTACTATATCGGTTCGCTGGAACTGGACGGCAAACCCTTGCAGAGCGTACAGCTTCCCTTCGCCGAAGTGGTCGGCGGCGGCACGCTGCGGGTGAACCTCGCCGCGGAGCCCAACACCCGGCTGAACAAATAACTACGAAAAATATACCGTCATGGCACAATCGGCACATAATCGCTACGCCCTGGGCGTGGACATCGGCGGCAGCCATGTCTGCTCGGCGGTGGTAGACCTCGCCACGGGGCAACTGTGCGGGGAACCGCACACGGACAAAGTCGACGCGGCGGCCGGGGCCCGCACGATCGCCGGGGCCTGGGCCGCGAACATCCGGCGCACGGCCGCGGCATCGGGCATCGGACGCATCCGGTGCGCAGGCTTCGCCTTCCCCGGGCCGTTCGACTACGAGCGGGGCATTTCGCTGATCCGGGGCGTGCGGAAGTTCGAGCGCATCTACGGGCTCGACGTCGCGGCGACGCTCTACCCGCTGCTGCGGGAGTGCGGCACGGAGGAGTTCCGCTACGTCAACGACGCGGCGGCCTTCGCGCTGGGCGAATGCCTCGGCGGGGTCGCGGATGGCACCGAACGCGTAGTGGCGCTGACGCTCGGCACGGGCGTCGGGTCGGGCTTCGTGGCCGGCCGCAGGCTGGTGACCTCGGGCGACGAAGTGCCCGCCAACGGCTGGGTATACTGCCTGCCGTTCGAAGGGGGCATCGTCGACGAGGCCTTCTCGACCCGCTGGGTATGCGGCCGCTACCGGGAGCTGACCGGGCAGGAGATAAGCGGCGCACGCGAAGCTGCCGAACGCCATGCGGAAGACCCCGCGGCACGGCGCCTGTTCGACGAATACGGGGAGCGGCTGGCGGCATTCGCAGCCCCCGTGGCGGAACGCTTCCGCGCCGACATGCTGGTGCTCGGCGGGAATATCTCGCGGGCCTACCCGCTGTTCGGGCCCGCCATGGAACGCCGGCTCGAAGCCGACGGCCACCGGATCAGGATAGGGCTCCCGGCCCGGCCCGACCATGCCGCCCTGATCGGCGCAGCATCGTTATTCATATAACCAAACAATAGTCATGTCTCTTTTAAGGAAAACAACACAGAACCCACTTCCGGTATGCAAACCGGAAACCGGAAAAAACCAATACGACATCTACCCGACACATGACCTCGGGCCGGATAAGATTTTCTGCGACTACACGTCGCTGGCACGGCGGCTGGCCGGGCAGAAGCAGGTTGTCGTCGACGGCTATGTCGGCGTACGCTTCGACCTCTTCCGGCAGGAGCTGAACCGTGCGCTCACGCAGCTGGGCATCCGCCCCGTGTGGTGGAGCGTCGACGCGGCCCTGCGGCCGCAGGAGGAGATCGAACGCCTGGTCGCCCCCTATCTGGGCGGCGACGACCCGATCTTCGGCTTCCGCACCCCGCTGCGGCTGGAGGAGTTCTTCGACGGGGAAAAACTGCGGGCGATCGCACCCGACCCCGAGGCGGAGATAAACATACTCGTCGGCACCGGCGCCGCGTTGGCCGGCTGGCAGGGCGAGTTGGTCTATATCGACATCCCGAAGAACGAGATCCAGTTCCGCTCGCGTGCGGGCAGCATCGCCAACCTGGGGGCCACGCAGCCCGAACCCCCGAAAAAGATGTACAAGCGGTTCTATTTCGTCGACTGGGTCGTACTGAACCGCCACAAGAAGGAGCTGCTGCCCCGCATCGGCATAATCGTCGACGGGCAGCGCGAAGGGGAGATCACCTGGGCCGAGGGCACCGACCTGCGCCGCGGCCTGGAGCACCTCGCCGCAAACGGATTCCGCGTCCGGCCGTGGTTCGAACCCGGGGCGTGGGGAGGCCAATGGATCCGCGAACACATCGGCGCACTGCCCCACGACGTGCCCAACTACGCATGGTCGTTCGAGCTGATCGTACCGGAAAACGGGCTGATCTTCGGCAGCGACGGCAAGATGCTCGAAGTGTCGTTCGACATGGTGATGTTCCAGGGCGGCGAGCAGGTCGTCGGCAGCGCGTGCTACGACGCATACGGCGACGAATTCCCGATCCGCATGGACTACCTCGACAACTTCGACGGCGGCAACCTTTCGATCCAGTGCCACCCGCAGCGGGAATATATCCGCAGGAATTTCGGCGAGGTACTGACTCAGGAGGAGACTTACTATATCCTCGACACGGCACCCGGGTCGGTCGTATACCTCGGGTTCAAAGAGGATATCGACCCTGCGAAGTTCGAACGGGCGCTGACCGAAAGCTTCGAAAAAGGCACGGAACTCGACGTGCCGCGCTACATCAACGCCGAACAGTCGGCGCGGCACGACCTGTTCCTCATACCGCCGGGCACGCTCCACAGCTCGGGACGCAACAACCTCGTGCTGGAGATCAGCACCACGCCTTACATCTTCACATTCAAGATGTACGACTGGCTGGCGCTCGACCTCGACGGGAAACCGCGCCCGCTGAACATCCGCCGCGCAATGGAGAACCTCTGCTTCGACCGCAAGGGCGAAACCGTGAAACGGGAGCTGGTGTCGCACCCCGCGCTGCTCGACAAGGGGGCGGACTGGGAACTGTGGCACCTGCCCACGCACCGCAACCACTCCTACGACGTGCACCGTTACAAGCTCAACACCTCGGTGGAGGTCGCAACGCAGGGAAAATGCCATGTCCTGAACCTGGTCGAGGGCGAAAGCGCCGAGGTCGAAACCGCGGGCGGCAGCCGCTTCCGTCTGAGCTATGCCGAAACGCTGGTAATTTCGGCGGCGGCAGGCTCCTACCGCATCGTCAACACCTCGGGGCGCGAGATCATGGTCGTGAAGGCTTTTATGAAATAACGGGTATATTCCCGGGCTGCGGGCCGGAACAGGAACCGGCGAGACGATATTATTCGTATATTCATGCAATACGAACCTTAACGTAAGCACATCGCGATGAAAAAAGAGCTGTTAACCCTGTTTTGCGTGGCGGGAATCTCGTTCCCGGCACTCGGCGGCACCTACAATATCGCCCCGAAAGCCCGCGCCACGGCATCGTCGTCGCTCAATGCCGACGGCGATGCCTCGAAAGTCAACGACGGCTACATCCGCCTCGACAATGCGGGCGAATGGGTATCGGCAGCGCAGATGCCCTACTGGCAGCAATTACCCTACCCCTGGATCCGGCTCGACTGGGACGAGGAGGTCACCCTCTCGCGCATCGTCCTCTACGACCGGCCGACGGGCGATGCGCATACGGCAGGCGGCGACCTCTTTTTCAGCGACGGCACACGTATCGGAGTAGTCGGGATCCCGGACAACGGGGAGCCCAAGGTCGTGGAATTCGCGCCCAAACGGGTCAGATGGGTGAAATTCGAGGTCAACGACGCCGTGGGTTCCCATGTCGGGCTCTCCGAGATCGAGGCATTCCCGCCCGCCGAGGCCGGAGGCGATTTCGTCTCGCAGGTCGACCCGTTCATCGAAACGACCAAGGGGCGCTATTTCTTCTTCATCACGGGCAACCAGCCGTTCGGCATGATCGGCGCCGCACCGCTGACCCGCAACCGCAACCAGTACGGCGGGGGCTACAACTACAATTCGACCGAGGTGCTCGGCTTCCCGCAGATACACAACTGGGTGCTGGCCGGGCTTACGCTCATGCCGACGACCGGCAACGTCGATCCCACCCTCGGCGAAGGGCAGTGGAAATCGCACTTCCGGCACGAGGGCGAAATCGCCCAGCCGGGTTACCACCGCCTCTTCCTGGAGGATTACGGCATCTGGGTCGAGCAGACGGCCACTGACCGCACGGGGTTCTACCGCCTGACCTTCACCCGGGACGCCGAAGCCGGCATACTCCTGAACCTGGGCGGCTATCTGGCGTCGACGACCATGTGCAACGCCCGCGTGCAGCGGGTCGGAGAGCACGAAATCGAGGGCAGCTTCGACACCTACGGCCGCCACTGGGGCGGCCCCGAGAACGTCAGGGTTTACTTCGTCGTCCGTTTCGACCGGCCGTTCGACCGGCTCGACGGATGGGTCGGCACACGCCGTTATTCCGGAATCGACTCGCTCGAAGGCTCCTCCGAAATCACCAGGCGCCACCCGCGCGAAGCGCTGAGTTACCTGGACTCCCCCACATCGGGCGTCGCGGCACATTACGGCGTCCGTACGGGCGACCGCATCCATGTCCGCACGGCCGTATCGTACGTCAGTACGGAAAATGCACGGGAGAACCTCACGCATGACGCCACGACCTGGGACTTCGACGCCGTGCGCCGCGCGGCACAGGACGAATGGAACGAATGGCTGGGACGCATCGAGGTAAAAGGCGGCACGCAGCAACAACGGACAAAATTCTACACCGACCTGTGGCATGTCCTGCTGGGCCGCCACAAGATCGACGACGTGAACGGCGAATACCCCGACCTGACGGACGGCCAGCGCGCAGGTTCGTTCACGCGCGACATCCGGGTCAAGACCCGCACGCTCCCGCGCGATGCGGCAGGCCGCGTCGTGCATCACATGTATAATTCCGACGCCTTCTGGCTCACGCAGTGGAACCTCAACGTCCTGTGGGGGCTGGGATGGCCCGAAATGCCCGACGAAATGTCGGCCTCGCTCATCCGCTATGCCGACAACGGCGGGCTGATTCCCCGGGGGCCCTGCGCCGGAGGATATACCTACATCATGTCCGGATGTCCGGCCACGCCGCTCATCGTCTCGGCCTATAACAAAGGGCTGATGCGCAAATGCGACCCGATGCACGCTTTCCGGACGATGCAACGCAACCATATGCCGGGCGGCATGCAGGGAATCGGGGAATTTTACCTCGAACACGGCTACCAGCCGAAAAACGCCGGGATGACGATCGAGTCGAACTTCCAGGATTGGGCGCTCGCGCAAATGGCCGTGCGTTTGGGACTGGAGGATGAGGCCGCCTACTTCGGCAACCGATCCCACGGATGGCGCAAGCTATACCGCCCCGACCAGCAGTTGCTCTTCCCCAAGGACGAGCAGGGCCAATGGCTGCACGACGATCCGCTCAGGGGCACCGGCTGGATCGAGGCCAATGCCTGGCAGGCCACCTGGGGCGTATCGCACGAACTACCGACCCTCGCAACGCTCATGGGCGGTTATGACAAATTCTGCGAGAAGCTCAATTATGCATTCGAGCAGGCCGCGCCGCAGGATTTCGTGTTCGGCTACGGACAAGGCTACGTCAGCTACGCCAACCAGCCCGGATGCTCCAACGCGCACGTATTCAGCTGGGGCGGGAAACCCTGGCTCACGCAATACTGGGTTCGCCGGGTGAACGAACAGGCTTACGGGGGCACCACGCCCGACCGGGGGTATGGCGGGCACGACGAAGACCAGGGACAAATGGGCGGCGTGAGCGCACTGATGTCGATCGGGTTGTTCAGTACGCGGGGCACGGCCGCTGCCCGCCCCGTATACGAGATCACCTCGCCGGTCTTCGACGAGGTGTCGATCCGTCTCGACAAGCGTTATTACCCGGCCGACCGTTCCGACCGGTTCGTCATCCGCACCTACGGCAATTCGGACAAGAACTGTTATATCCAACGCGCACGCCTCAACGGCCGGGTGCTCAACAACTTCTGGTTCCCTCACGAAGAATTCGCACGCGGCGGCCTGCTCGAGCTATGGCTGGGGCCCAAGCCCAACACTCGCTGGGGAACCGGGAAACTCCCCGAATAGCGACAGGCATATTCCCTATCGGCGGCGCATCCGGACCTGTCTCTTATACACATCTCCGAGCCCACGAGACTCCTGAGCATC
>ERZ1027264.552-NODE-552-length-27328-cov-5.815165_pt1 | contig 27328 bp, 22 predicted proteins | sample MGYA00519258_ERZ1027264 | MGnify/ENA primary metagenome ERZ1027264 (study PRJEB26926, sample SAMN06164692) | human gut metagenome | biome: ENVO:00009003; feature: ENVO:2100002; material: ENVO:00002003 | host: Homo sapiens | place: USA | collected 2012 ...
ATCTACACCTATTAAGTCGTCGGCAGCGTCAGATGTGTATAAGAGACAGGGGCGGGAATGGCGGCTTCGGCTTCGGCGCGGGCATCCTCGGCTCTGGCTCTGGCCACCTGCCGCCGGGCGGCCACGGTGCGCATGGCTTCCTGATACAGTTCGTTTTTGGTACGCATGGCTCCTCCTTATTCCGGCTTCTTTTTCAACGGACGGCGGCGGGCAGCGTTCTTGAGGAAATCGTTGCCGCTGGGGGCTTCACGGTCTACCCGGAGGTTCCGGCTTGCGCCTGCAGCAGCCACCGGGCTGCGCACATCGTGCACGGTGCGCAGGCCCTTGGCGTTCCATGTTTTGAGGATACTGTTCCAGTACCACAGGTCGCGCTTGGCCCCGGCCTGCACGGCAGCTTCCTGCACCATGGCATCGTCGTAGCCGTAAACCTCGTACCAGCGTGCAATGGCCTTGCGCCCGCCAAGGGTCAGCTCGCTTTCCGGGATGTTCAGAAGGCCGCTGACATACTGCTCGCGGCTCTGGCGCAGTGCCAGCAGTTTGAGGTGGGCATCGGCCTGCTCACCGGTCTCCACGCCCTCGGTGCGCCACACCTTCAGCTCATGCACTACGGCGGCCATGGTGCTGCGGCCGGTGCTGGCAACGTAGGCGGTGCACAGCATCACGGTCTCCGGCGCAAAGCCCTCCTGCATATAAAGGTTGACCAGCTTTTCCATCTCCCTGTGGGTCAGCGGACGGGCAAAGCCGGTCTGTGCGCAGTCGATCAGGCTGGAGATCATGGGGTCGGTGCGGCTGGCCGCAGCGATCTCGGCCCAGGTCATGGGTGCGGGGGCGCTGGGTTCCTCGCCCGGTGCGGCGTTCTCTTCGTACCGCTCCAGCAGGCCAGCGCCCGCCCAGAAGGAGAGGGCGCTCTCGGCGCTGATGCGGCTGCGCAGCTTGAGGTCGGCACAGATCTTGTCCGGGTCGGTGATGCCGGTCGCCAGCACATACAGAGCCACGCGCACATTGTATTCTTCGGCGATGCCCAGTTTGGAAAACACCAGCTGCGGCACTGCAATGGTATCGCCCTTGAGTTCTTTTAAACGATAGATCATGTTTTATTCCTTCGGCTTGTCCGGCTCGGCTTCGGCAGCAGGCGGCTCCCACGGGTCGCTGTCCATCATGCTGGGACAGTTTTTCCAGCGGTCAGGATCGGCATTGAACGCGTCCTGCAAAAAAGCGGCTGTGGCCTCCCGGCCCTCGTCGGTGAGCGGAAACACCTTCTGCACCCGCAGGGCAGGGTCGGTCTTTTCAATGGTCCAGGGGTCCGGCCAGTAGTCCACGGTGAGGATGCTTTCCTCCTTTGCGGCACCCTCGCCGCCGTCCGGGTCCGGCACGGTGCGCTTGCCGGGGATCATCCGGTATCGCAGGCCGTATTCGTTGCCGCTGTAGGAATTTTTGCATTTGAAGTAATGCAGCAGGGGAACAAAGATCATGGCAGAGTCCTTTCGTATTTTGCAGGGAGCGGCTGTAAGCAAAAACGGCAAACCGATATTCCACGGTTTGCCGTTTGTTTTTGGAGCAGGGTACGGGACCCGAACCCGCCGCCTGCTGCTTGGGAAGCAGCCGCTCTACCGGATGAGCTAACCCTGCAAGTTGCTCATTTATTGTAGCAAAGAGGGACGGGATTGTCAAGGGCCGGAGAATGTCAGTTTTTCTGGGCATCGGTCAGGTCCAGCACCGGCGTGAAGGGGTCGAACACAAGGCCGGTGATGCCGTCCGCCACCAGCAGACGCCTGTTCTGGCCCAGCAGCGGCACCACGGCGCAGCCTTCCAGCAGCTGGCGCTCACAATCGGCCAGCAGGGCACAGCGGGCGCTGCCGGTCTGCTGGGCACTCTCGGCCAGACGCTGAGAGTAGATGGGGTCGGACCAGCCGGTCAGGCCGCCGCCCTCGGCCGTGAACTGCTGCAGCATCTGGTATACGCTGCCGCCTTCGGCGCGGATAGGAGCCAGCGCAATGGTGTAGCTGCCCGCTGCAAGGCGTTTGTCGAACTCCTCCTGCGGAACCTCTTCCACCGAGAAGAAAAGGGAGCAGTCCTTCTGCCATGCGCCGTTGATCTGCTCGGCCAGTTCGGTCAGGCCGGCTTCCTTCGGCAGCAGGATGGTCACGCCGGAAAAATCCGAGCTGGCCATGCCCTGCCGTGCATTCAGGTACAATGTACGGGGGCCGGTGATGGTGGGCAGCGGGTTCCTGGCAGACTTGCGGTAATCGATGCCGTCCACGGAAAGGCCGGTGGGCACAAGACCCTCGGCAGCGGTGTACAGACCGGAAGAGGGCACATCCACATTCTCCCGGGCGATGCCGGCAAGCGCCTGCCGCAGTTCCTGATCGGCAAACACAGAATCTTCGGCGCTGTTGAACAGCAGTGCCCAGGTGGTGTCGGAGTAATCCACCGACTGCAGCGAGGTATCCTCGCCGGTGTCGTCCAGCGCGGCGGAGCATTTTTCGTCTGCAATGAGCTGGGCGGCGCTCTTTCCGGTGCTGCCGGTGTTCTGCACCAGACGCAGGCTGCCGATCATGGGGGAAGAGACATCCCGGCGCAGGAACAGGCCGCTGGCCGTCCAGTTGTAAAGATAGAAGCTGCCGCTGGAAAGGGTGGTCTTGGCGGTCAGACCGTAGGTGCCGCGGGTGCTCTCAAAAAATGCTTCATCGCAGGGCATGGCACCGGGTAGGGTGAGCTTGGCAAGGAAGTTGTCGTCCTTTTCACTCAGGCGGAACACCAGCGTCAGCGGGCCGGCGGCCGAAACGCCCAGCGTGCTGGCATCGGCTGTTCCAGCCAGCACGGCAGCACTGTTCTCAAGGGCGGCAAACTCCACGGCATAAGGGGAATTTGTCTGCGGCTGGAATATGCGCCGAAATGCAAACACAAAATCCTCGGCAGTGATGGTGTGATCCGTGGAAGCGCCCTTGACGGCCTTGTAGGTCAGGCCGTCCTTGATCTGGAAGGTGTAGGTCTTGCCATCGGAGGAGATCGTCCAGCTCTCGGACAGATCGGGCACGATCTCGCCATCCGCTTTTTTGCGGACAAGCCCGCTGTAAAGGTTCTCGCAGGCGATCACGTCCGGGGCAGCAGAAGCCACCTGCGGGTCAAGGTTTGCGGGAATGGTATCCACGAACCATGTAAAGCTTGGCGCACTGGAACTGCTGCCGCAGCCGGTGAGCGCAAGCAGGAACGCAGCAGCAAGCACTGCTGCGGTAATACGGAAGAACTGTTTCAAGGGGATGACCTCATTCTATGGTATTTGCGAAAAAAGGCTTCTTGTATACAAAAAGCACTCTACTTCGACAAGTGTAGCAGAAACAGCGGCAAAATACAATTGCAGAATTGTGAATTTACCTTACTTTTTGGGGCAAAAAGGGCGTTTTTCCGTTGCCAATTGCGGCTAAATGGACTATAATGGTACAGCGAAACATCTCTGCACCCGTTTTGAGGTGCGTTCTGAATACGATATTATGGAGGAGGAACTGTTTTTATGCAGAAGGATCAGCAGAAACTGATTGAACTCATCAAAGGCAAAAAAGTGGCCTTCATTGGTGCCGGTGTCAGCCACAAGACCCTGATCAAGGAGTTTGTGGAGCTGGGTGCCCATGTGACCCTGTGCGACCAGAAAAAGAGCGTGGAGGACTTTGGCGATTACGCTGCAACCATCAAGGAGCTGGGCATCGACCTGAGTCTGGGCGAAAACTATCTGGATGGCTTCAAGGGTCAGGATATCATCATGCGCACCCCGGGCTTTGTGGGCTACTTTGAAAAGCCCCTGCAGGATGCCATGGCCGCAGGCACCATGGTCACCAGTGAGGTGGAGTTGTTCTTCGACTTCTGCCCCTGCGAGATCGTAGCCGTGACCGGCTCCGACGGCAAGACCACCACCACCACCCTGATCTCCAAGTTCTACGAGGCCGCAGGCCGCAAGGTGCATCTGGGCGGCAACATCGGCGCAGCTCTGTTGCCCATGCTGCCCGAGGTGGCTCCCGAGGATGTGGCTGTGGTGGAGCTTTCCAGCTTCCAGCTCATCAGCATGCATTCCAGCCCCAACATTGCCGTGGTGACCAATGTCACCCCCAATCATCTGGACCACCACAAGGACATGCAGGAGTACATTGATGCCAAGCGCAACATCCTGCTGTACCAGAAGCAGCCCTGCCGCGCTGTGCTGGGCTATGAGAATGAGATCAGCCGTTCCATGCAGTCCGACTGCAAGGGCAAGCAGGTGTGGTTCACCCGCCTGCACGATACCGACAACGGTGCCTTCCTGCGCAAAGAGGACAACATGCTCTGCATGGCCGAGGATGGCGTTGTGACCCCCTTCCTGGCCCAGAAGGACGTGAAGCTGCGTGGCCTGCACAACATTGAAAACCTGCTGGCTGCTGCTGCTGCCGTGTGGGGCGAGGTGCCCGTGGAAGCCATCCAGAAGGTGGGCAGCACCTTTACCGGTGTGGAGCACCGCATTGAGCCGGTGCGCACGCTGGACGGCGTGCTGTACTACAACGACTCCATCGGCACCAGCCCGACGCGCACCATTGCCGGTCTGCGCAGCTTTAACCAGAAGGTCATTCTGATCGCTGGCGGCTACGACAAGCACATTCCCTATGAGCCGCTGGCACCGGAAGTGGTGGCCCACGTGAAGAACCTTGTGCTGATGGGTGCCACCGGCCCCCGCATCGAAAAGGCTGTGCGCGAGGACCCGAACTTCAACGAAGCAGAGCTGCCCATCCAGCATGCCGACAACATGCAGCACGCTGTGGAGCTGGCCCGTGCCTGCGCAAAGCCCGGTGACATCATCATCCTGTCCCCGGCCAGCGCATCGTTTGATCTGTACCCCAACTTTGAGGTGCGCGGCCGCGAGTTCAAGAAGATCGTCAACGAGCTGAAGTGATCGCGCAGGTCAGCACAAAAGCCCACCGCGCCCGCTTTTTAAATGCCTGCCGGGGGAAATGGGTGCTGGGGGCGACCCTGCCGCTGGATCTTGCCCTTTTTAGCAAAAGCCAGCCGTGGCGATTCTACGCAGGACCTACACTGGCGCTGGAACTCAGCGGCAGTACCGCATGGGCAGCAGGGCACGCAAACCCGGAAGAGCTGGCCAGCTTTCTGGCTTTCTGCGGGTGTGAGAGCATCATTTTAGACGAAAACGAATGCCCACCGCCTGCCGGGTGGTGCAAAGCTGAAACGCTGACTGTATTCGGCCTTGCACCCGGCAAGGCTCTGCCGCTGCCCGCTGCAGACGAGACGCTCTGGGCCGGACTGACCCTTGACAGAGAACCCTCTGCCATGGATGTGGCACGGGCGCTCTACCCGGCGGATACGGCAAAGCAGGAGGACTTTTACTCCGAGCTTTGCACAAAGCGCACCCGCGGCAAAGCTCTTGTGTGGGCGCTGCGGCAGGGAAGTGAAACGATCTGCACGGTAGGGGCCTATGCCCTTGCGAACAGGCAGGCCTACATGGCCTGCGGGCAGACAGCCCAGCCTTTGCGGGGCAAGGGCATCGGCGGGCGGCTCATTGTGCAGATGGCGAACGAGCTTGCCGCCAAGGGGGAGCACCCGGTGTTTCTCTGCAGCCCGGAGCGGGTGCACTTTTATACCCGGCTTGGCTTTGAAAAGCTGGGGGAATATGCAAGATATGGACAAACTCCTTCAGTCAAAACCTGACGGTTTTGCCAGCTCCCTCAATGAGGGAGCCTTTGGCAGGACGGAAAAGCTTTCTGCATAAGTGAAACGTTCTGGTTTCGTCAGGAGCTCCCTCCCTGAGGGAGCTGGCGCACGAAGTGCGGCTGAAGGAGTCATTCCGACAGAAAGCCTGCGCTCTATAAAATCTATAAAATTAAGGAACCGTTATAATGTCAATGCTGAACCACTTTTTCAATTACAAACCTGAAGTTCTGGCGCTGGACGAAAAAGCTATGGAGCTGTGCCAGCCCTACTTCCGCCATATGGAGGAGATCCGCGATTTTAACCAGCTCAAAATGCTGAAAGCCTTTGCGGATACCCAGATGTCCTCCACCGATATGCTGGGCACCACCGGCTACGGCCTGTGGGATACCGGCCGCGCAAAGCTGGAGCAGATCTTTGCCGAGGTGATGGGCGCAGAGGACGCCCTCGTGCGCAGCCAGTTCCAGAGCGGCACCCACACGCTGGCTGTGGCGCTGTTCGGCCTGCTGCGGGCAGGGGACACCCTGCTGGCTGCCACCGGCCGTCCCTACGATACGCTGGAAGGTGTGATCGGTCTGGACGGCAAGGGCAGGGGCACCGGCACTCTGATGGATTACGGCATCCGGTACGATGAAGCTCCGCTGAAAGCCGACTTCACCCCGGATTATGACCTGATCGCCCAAAAGGCCCCCGGTGCAAAGGTGTGCCACATCCAGCGCAGCCGCGGCTATCTGCAGCGCAATGCCTTTGATCTGGAAACGATCCGAAAAATTGCGGATACCGCCCGCGCCGCAAACCCGGACATCATTATTTTTGTGGATAACTGCTACGGCGAGTTCACCCAGACGCAGGAACCCTGTCAGATGGGCGCAGACCTTGTGGTGGGCAGCCTGATCAAGAACCCCGGCGGCGGCATCGCTCCCACCGGCGGCTACATTGCGGGCCGCAAAGACCTTGTGGAGCTGTGCGCTTACCGCCTGAATGCGCCCGGTCTCGGCAAGGATCTGGGCTGCACGCTGGAAACGCCCCGTGATATGTATCTGGGCTTCTACTATGCGCCCGGCGTGGTGTGCGAGGCCATCAAGACCGCCATTTACGCCCAGTGTATGCTGGAGCTGCTGGGCAAGAATCCAGTGCCGCGCTACTGCGACGACCACAACGACATCGTCACCTGCTTTGATGCAGGCACTGCGGATGCGCTCATCGGCTTCTGTCAGGGCATTCAGGCTGCAAGTCCCGTGGACAGCTATGCCGCCCCGGAACCTTCTCCGGAGCCGGGCTATACTGATGAGGTGGTCATGGCAAGCGGCAGCTTTACACAGGGCAGCACCATCGAGCTTTCATGCGACGGCCCGCTGCGTGAGCCGTACACCTGCTACCTGCAGGGCGGTCTGAACTTTGCTGCCAGCCGTGCGGGCGTGCTGCTGGCCATCCAGAAGGCTTATTTTAAGGGCTGAAAAGGGGAGAGCGCATGCCTGTTTTAAGTGACCGTGTGGGTACCTTCACGGATTCTGTCATCCGCCGCATGACCCGCATCAACAATCAGTACGACTCCATCAACCTTTCGCAGGGTTTCCCGGATTTTGACCCGCCGAAGCAGTTGCTGGACGCTCTGGCCGAAACGGCTTACAAAGGCCCGCACCAGTACGCTGTGACCTTTGGCGCGCAAAACTTCCGCGAGGCGCTGGCAAAAAAGACCAGCCCTGCCCTGCACCACGAAGTAGACCCCAACACCGAGATCTGCGTGACCTGCGGCGGCACTGAGGCCATGATGGCCGCCATGATGACCATCTGCAACCCCGGCGACAAGGTGATGATCTTCTCACCGTTCTACGAGAACTACGGTGCCGATGCCATTCTTTCGGGCGCGGAACCCATCTATATCCCGCTGGTGCCGCCCACCTATGAGTTTGACATCAGCCTGATCGAAAAGGGCTTTGCCGAGGGTGCCAAGGCGCTGATCCTGTGCAACCCCTCCAATCCCTGCGGCAAGGTGTTCCGCCGCGACGAGCTGGAAGCCATTGCAAAGCTGGCCATCCAGTACGATGCCTTTGTGGTGACAGATGAGGTGTACGAGCATATCATTTATGCGCCGGCAGAGCATATCTGCATGGCAAGCCTGCCCGGCATGTTTGAGCACACCATCACCTGCAACTCGCTCTCCAAGACTTACTCCATCACGGGCTGGCGTCTGGGCTATCTGATCGGACCCGCAGAGGTCATTGAGGGCGCGCGCAAGGTGCACGACTTCCTCACTGTGGGTGCGGCTGCACCCCTGCAGGAGGCCGCTGTGGCCGGTTTGGAGATGCCCGCCAGCTATTACGAAGAGCTGCAGGCCCTTTACACCGAAAAACGCGATCATTTTCTGGCCGGACTGGACCGTGTGGGGCTGAAGCACAATGTTCCGCAGGGCACCTATTTTGTGATGATCGATATTTCCGATTTTCTGGCGCTGCCCCAGTTCAAGGGCTGGACCGACCTGCAGTTCTGTGAGTGGATGATCCGGGAAGTGGGCGTGGCCGCTGTGCCTGGCTCCAGCTTCTTCCGGGAGCCGGTGAACCACCTGATCCGGATGCACTTTGCCCGCGGCACCGATGTGCTGGACGAAGCCGTCCGCCGGCTGGAAAAGCTGCAGGCTTTACTGAAATAAAAGCAAAACAAAAAACAACAGCGCCGCAGGAAGTTTCCTGCGGCGCTGTCTCTTTCCCGATACTCTATACACGATTCATCACACGGCGTGGCGCTGCACGGTGGGCATGGGCTCCACAAGAGCGGGATGCATCCCCTCGCGGTAGTCCAGGTCGCCCTGATCCATACCGCGCAGCAAGACCTCGGCGGTGGCAATGTTGGTGGCAATGGGTACGCTGTGCATATCGCACAGGCGGAGCAGATTCTGCTCGGTGATGCTGGCGGCATCCGCTTTCAGCGGGTCACGGAAGAACAACACCAGATCCACTTCGTCGCACGCAATGCGGGAAGTGATCTGCTGCACACCGCCCAAGCGCCCGGAGAGATAACAGTGCACGGGCAGGCCGGTAGTCTGCGCCAGCATCCGTCCGGTGGTGCCGGTAGCAATGACTGTGTTTTTGGACAAAATGGCGCTGTAAGCAGTGCAGAACTGCAGTGCAAGCTCTTTGCGGGAATCGTGTGCAAGAATGGCGATCGTCATATTGCTCTCTCCTTTGTTCCAAGTATAGTGTTGCGTGTGACAAACAACTTTCTCATTGGAAAGTGAAATGAAGTGAAATCGTTATCAAGCTTTTCAATATAGTTTTACCGCATCGAAATAGGGGTTGTCAAGAGGGTTCTTGTACTTTTTACAAAACAAAATGGAGAAAGTAAGACTATATCTTTGTGAGAAGTGCAGAAAACTGGGATACAATCATCCGTATCAGTGAGCGAACAGGAAAGGCAGATTGAAAACATAATTCAGTTTTTGTCTTTGCTGAAAGAACATTTCATGGGAATAAAACAAAAATACAGGCTGGCGCAAATCGCACCAGCCTGTTTCGGAAAAAGCTTTTCAGTTTCGTTTCTAAATTATGAATATTATGGAGAAAACGCTCACTCCCGATTTCCGCACTGGAAAGGTGGGTTCAGCGGGCTTTAGCGGATCTGACCATTGCCGTGGATGATATACTTGTAGCTGCACAGCTCGGCCAGTCCCATGGGGCCGCGGGCGTGGAGTTTCTGGGTGGAAATGCCCATTTCACACCCAAGGCCGAATTCACCGCCATCCGTAAAGCGAGTGGAACAGTTCACATACACGGCGGCGCTATCCACTGCGGCAGTGAACAGATCGGCATGGGCCTGTGTCTGGGTCAGGATGGCTTCGCTGTGGCCGGTGGAGTGCTCAGCAATATGCCCGATGGCCTCCTCCACGCTGTCCACGACCTTGACCGCGAGGATGTAGTCCAGAAATTCGGTGTCAAAGTCCTTTTCTCCGGCAGGGGTGCCGGAGATAATGGCGGCTGCGCGCTTATCCAGCCGCAGATCCACCGGGTGCAGGCCCTTTGCCGCGCGGTCCGGGCCAAGCCGCTGGGCCAGACGGGGAAGAAACTCCCCGGCAATGGCAGAGTGCACAAGGCACACTTCCTCGGCGTTGCACACGCTGGGGCGGCTGGCCTTGGCGTTCTCGATGATGTCCAGAGCTTTGTCCAGATCGGCGGTGTCGTCTACGTACACATGGCAGATGCCGGTGCCGGTCTGGATGCAGGGGACCTTGGCGTTCTGAACGCAGGCACGGATCAGCCCGGCACCGCCGCGCGGGATCAGCAGATCCACATAGCCTACAGCGGTCATCAGAGCGTTGGCAGAAGCGTGGGTGGTGTCCTCAATCAGGCAGACCGCTGTCTCGGGCAGACCGGCCTTTTTCAGGCCCTGCCGCAGGGCTGTGACGATGGCGTTGGCACTGCGCCAGGCCTCCTTGCCGCAGCGCAGGATACAGGCATTGCCGCTCTTGATGGCAAGGGCAGCGGCATCGCTGGTCACATTGGGGCGGCTCTCGTAGATAATGGCGATCACGCCCATGGGCACAGCCGTCTTTTCAATGACAAGCCCGTTGGGGCGCTCCACCCGGTTCAGCACCCGGCCCACCGGGTCGGGCAGGGAAGATACCTCCCGGATGCCCTGCGCCATGGCTTCAATGCGCGGTGCGGTCAGGGCCAGACGGTCCAGCATCACATCGCTGATGTGCCCCTTGGCCGCAGCCATGTCCTCGGCGTTGGCGGCAAGGATGGCCGCCTGATCGTCTGCGCTGCACAGCGCATCTGCCATGCCCAGCAGGGCCGCGTTGCGGGCGGTGTTATCGGCCAGCGCAAGGGCACTTTTGGCGCTGCGGGCGGCTTCCAGAATTTCCTGTGTGGTCATGTGTTCAGTCCTCCTTGCGGGCCGCAAAGCGGGTGCCTGCGGATCTGCCTGCGGCAATGTCGTACAAAAGCTCCGGGTGTGCGCCGTTGGCAATGACCATATCGGCACCGCTGCCCGTTACCATGCGGGCGGCGCGCAGCTTGGTGGCCATGCCGCCGGTGCCAAGGGCCGAACCGGCACCATCGGCCAGAGCCATCACCTCGGGGGTGATCTCCTCCACCAGCGGGATGAGCTTTGCGTCCGTGTGGGTGTGGGGATTGGCGGTGTACAGGCCGTCGATGTCACTCAGTAGCACCAGCATGTCAGCCTTGGCGCAGCAGGCCACGATGGCCGCCAGCGTGTCGTTGTCGCCAATGGAGGTGATCTCATCGGTGGCAACGGTGTCGTTTTCGTTGATGATGGGCAGGGCACCCAGCTCCAGCAGGCGGGACAGGGTGTTCTGAAAGTTCACGCGGCGTTCGGTGTGCTCCACGTCCACGCCGGTGAGCAGGATCTGCGCCACGGTGTGATTGTAGGCGTTGAACAGCCGGTCGTAGGTGTACATCAGCTCACACTGGCCCACAGCGGCGCAGGCCTGCTTGGTGGTGGTGTCCTTTGGACGGGTTGGCAGTGAGAGCTTGCCCACGCCCATGCCAATGGCACCGGAGGACACCAGAATGACCTCATGACCCTCGTTTTTCAGGTCGCTGAGCACCTTGACCAGCTGTTCCGTGTGGCGGATGTTTAGCCGTCCGGTGGCGTATGCCAGAGTAGAAGTGCCTACTTTTACAACGATGCGCATGATATCCTTAACCCTTTCCCATTTCCTTTGTCTTATTGTACGAGGCGATCACGGCATCCATCACCGCACCGCGCAGGCCGTGTTCTTCCAGCACGCGCACGCCCTGAATGGTGCTGCCGCCGGGGCTGCACACAGCATCCTTGAGTTCGCCGGGATGCTTTCCGCTTTCCAGCACCAGCTTTGCGCTGCCCAGAACCATCTGCGCGGCATATTCCTGCGCTTTGGCGCGGGGCAGGCCGCAGGCCACGCCGCCATCAGCCAGAGCCTCAATAAACTGGTACACCCATGCCGGGCCGCAGCCGGAAACGCAGCTGGCGGCATCGATCAGACTTTCCGGCACGGCATCCAGACGGCCCGCAGGAGCCATGATCCTGAGGAAGGCTTCTTCTTCCTCAGCGGTGACATTGCTGGAACAGTACTGGATCATACCCTCGCCCACCGATGCCGGGGTATTGGGCATGATGCGGATCACAGGAAAGTCCTCACCGGCCAGCTCCTGAATGCGGGCGATCGAAAGGCCTGCTGCCATGCTGCACAGCACAAAGCGCTTGGGGCGCTCGTCCAGCGTGAATCTGAGCGGCTCCAGCAGTGCTTCCATCATCTGGGGCTTTACCGCCAGAAAGATCAGGTCACAGTCACCGGCCACCTCAGCATTGGTGGCTGTTTTGCAGCCCAGTTCCTTGGCCAGTGCCTGCGCCTTGGCCGCAGTGCGGTTTGCCAGAAAAACTTTCTTAGGGTCAACAGCTTTGCAAACGGCACGGGCGATGGCTCCACCCATGTTGCCGCAGCCCAGAAAACCAATGGTATCCATCATAGTTTGTACCCTCCCTCAAAACGGCACTTCAATCACAGCCGTCTGCTCCCATTCTAAGCGTAGAGGAATATAAAATCAAGGGCCTTTTCCGCTTTTTTGCCGGAAGAAGCCGCTTTTGCAGGCATTGCGCACCGCCGGAAGGGGTTTGGGGGGCTGAGAAACGGCTTTTGAAACGAGAAACTGCCGGAGTGAAAACGCAGGAAGTCGTTCTTTGTTTACAAAATGGACAGAATCAATGCTTGCAATCGGAACGACTTTTGCGGTATTATAATGTACGAAGCTGCCAATCGCCGTACGCAGCGGGAAAAATTTCTACGGTTGGGAAAGGAAGGTTTTTGTGTCACAAACAACGAAGCGGGCACTGGAAGCATCGCTGAAAAAGCTGCTGCTGGAAAAGCCCCTCAATAAGATCACGATCAACGATATCACCGAGGACTGCGGCGTGAACCGCATGACCTTTTACTACCACTTCAAGGATATTTACGATCTGGTGGACTGGATCCTGACGGAAGATGCAATCAAGGCGATGGAAGGCTGCCAGAGCTTTGATACATGGACCGAAGCATTTCTGGACATCCTGCACCAGATCCGGGATAACAAAACACTGGTGCTGAACGTATACCGCTCTGTGGGGCGTGAACAGGTGGAGCAGTATCTGTACAAGCTTCTGGACCCCATGCTGAAGGAATTTGCGGATCGCGAATGCCGCGACATCACCGTGCAGGACGATGACAAGCAGTTTGTGGTGGATTTTTACAAATATGCGCTGGTGGGCGTGGTGCTGGAATGGATCCGCCGGGATATGAAGACCGAGCCCGCTGTGATGGTAGAACGTATGGGACGGATGCTGCAGGGCGATCTGCGCCGCGCGTTATGCCGCCTTGCCAGCAATAAGATCCATCTGGAACAGGACGGTTGAACCGGAAGAACGACAAAATTTTATCATAATCCGCGCCGTGATGGGTTTTCTATCACGGCGCTTTTTCTGTTTATGGAAACTTGTGGGATAGAATGGTAGAGTAATGGCATAGAAATAGAAAAAGAGATTTCCGAAAAATACCGTTTGGAGGAAAAGGATAATGAATACTTCTATTGAGAGCCTGACTCATAAAATGCAGCGTGCTGCCGTTGGTAAAATGGTGGACGTGGTGCTTTCTCATGCCGATAAAGACCGTCAGAAAACCGTGGGACAGCTGGTGGATATTGCAAAGCAGTTCTATGGCAGTTCGTTCAGCGATGAAGCCTACGAACACGCCAGACAGACCCTGACCGACCCCGACAGCAAGTGGTCCAAGCTCATCAACTGTGTGCTGGATCAGACCGACCCCAACGTGGCCCGCACCATGGCGCTGAATCTGGGCTACGAGGCTTTCTTCCGCGGCACCAAGACCATCCGCGAGAACCGCGTGAAGTATCAGTGCAACATTCCGTGGCTGATCCTGTTCGACCCCACTTCTGCCTGCAACATGCATTGCGTGGGCTGCTGGGCTGGCGAGTATGGCAACAAGAACAACCTCAGCTTTGAGGATATGGACAAGATCGTTACCGAGGGCAAGGAGCTGGGCGTATACCTGTACATGCTGACCGGCGGCGAGCCGCTGGTGCGCAAGGCTGATATCCTCAAGCTGGCCGAGAAGCACAATGATGTGCAGTTTGCCATCTACACAAACTCCACCCTCATCGATGAGCCCTTCTGCAAAGAGGTGGTGCGTCTGGGCAACATTGCCTTCATGCTGTCCATCGAGGGCACCCCGGAGACCAACGATGCCCGCCGCGGTGAGGGGCACTATGCCGCTGTTATGCATGCTATGGATCTGCTCAAGGAGCACGGCATCGTGTTCGGCACGTCCATCTGCTACACCCGCGATAATATCGAAGCTGTTACCAACGATGAGTTCATGCGTTTCCTGTGCGAGAAGGGCGCACACTTCGGCTTCTACTTCCACTACATGCCCGTGGGCAACGAGGCAGCACCGGAACTGATGCCTACCCCGGAGCAGCGCAAATATATGATCGACCGCATCCGCTATCTGCGCTCGGAAGAGTGCGATATCCCGTTCTACCCGATGGATTTCCAGAACGATGGCGAGTTTGTGGGCGGCTGCATTGCCGGCGGACGCAACTACTTCCACATCAACTCTGCCGGTGACGCAGAGCCGTGCGTGTTCATCCACTACTCCAATGCCAATATCCACGACCAGAGCATTCTGGAAATTCTGCACAGTCCGCTGTTCATGGCTTATCACAACGGCCAGCCCTTCAACAAGAACCATCTGCGTCCCTGCCCGATGCTGGAAAACCCCGAACTGCTGCAGAAGATGGTGCACGAGACCGGTGCCCACAGCACCGACCTGCAGTCGCCGGAGAGCGTGGAGCACCTGTGCGAGAAGTGCAAGAACTATGCAGCCAACTGGCAGCCCACGGCGGATGAGATCTGGTCCCACACCAAGATCCGCGAGAGCCGCTACGAGAACTACAAGGACTGGAAGCCCTCGCAGCCCATTGAAAAGTAACGAAGGCAGACATCATAATGCAAACAAAGCCCAGGCGTTCCATTGAAGTGCGCTCCGTCAAGTAGACAGAGAAATAATATAAGTTTTTGTTCGCCGTTTCCACAAGGAGACGGCGAATTTTTTGTGCAAAAGTGATGGTTCTTTCCTGACATAAAAATACCCCCAGAGTACGCAGAGTTTTTGCTTTACTCTGTCTACTCTAGGGGGAGCATATCACACTCAGAGAGGGTCTTGCTGTTTCATGAAAGAGTGGCTTTGAAAATTACCAGAACCAGTAGCGCTTTTTCAGCACAACATATGCAATGCCGATCAGAACCACTACAACACCACCGGCAATGAAGAAGGTCCAGTTGATATTGGCAAATTTCAGGTTCTGGTTGGTCAGCAGATAACGGCCTGCAGTATCGGCAGTGATGATGCCGTCGGTGTAGCTGTTCAGGTACTGCCACTTGTTGGAGACGGCGTTGTACAGATACAGGCGGGTATAGGTGCTCACATCCAGATCGATGCGCACCGAGCAGGGAAGAGCCTTGCCCTTGTCCAGCTCAAACTCGATGCCCTGATCGGACTCAGTCAGGATGAGCATGGTGTCCAGCTCACTGGTGGTGCTCTTGACACCGCTGCCTGCGATCTGCATGGTGTAGCCATCGCCCACCACGCACAGGGTCTTGCCGGTGGTGCGCAGCGCATTGAGGATATCACCGGTCACGGTAGGCACCTCGGCCTGTGTGAAAACGATCTCGTTGTCCTCACTGTCCTGAATGGCCTGCACAACGGGATCGATCTCGATGGGAGCATCGTTATCCGGTTCGGTGGAGCTGCTGTCCGAAGAATTATCGGAAGAAGATGCAGCCGAACGGTTGACGATGACCGTGACCATGGCGGATGCAGTGCCGTTGGAAACGGTAATGGAAGTAGCACCGGTGCCCACAGCCGTGATCACGCCGCTGGGGCTGACCGTGGCAATGTTGCTGTTGGCGGACTTATAGGTGAACTTCTGGGAAGCGGAAGAAGGCTTGACACTGGCGGTCAGGGTGCGGGTGGCACCGGGCTTGAGCACAACGTAGGAAGGATTCACCGTGACGACCTGACCGCTGTTGGAAGAACCAGTGCTGGCGGTGCCGGTGCCGGTGCCGGAGTTGGGAATACTCATGACCGTGACATTGGTGGTAGCAGTCACCGAACCGCAGGTAGCGGTAATGGTGGCGGTGCCGGGGGCAATGCCGGTAACACGGCCGAAATTGTTCACCGTGGCGACCTTCTCATTGGAAGAGGTCAGGGCGACGGTGGCATAGTTGGAAGCCGAAGTAGGCCGCACCTGCAGCTGTGCCGAGACCGAGTTGCCAACATAGATGGTGTTGGAGGAAAGGGAAAGGTCCATCTCGGTAACGATCATGGAAGAATCCATGGAGACAACGATGGTGTAGGCACAGATCTGGTTGCCTGCGGCAGCGGTGATGCGGGTGGTGCCTACGCCCACAGCCTGCACGACACCGGAGTTGCTCACGGTCAGAATGGAAGTATCGTCCGAGATAAAGACAACCGAGTCGGTAGAGTTGCGCGGACGCACCACAGGAGACAGCTGCTGAGAGGAACCCAGCAGCATGTTGGCGGTATAGCTGCCGGCCTCAATGCTTTCGGCAGGCACGTCCTGATCCCACGGCATGGCAACTCCGCTCAGGGCAAGGCCGGAGACAGGGCTTGCTGCGGCCGCAGACACAGCTGTGCCGCAGGCCAGCAGGCAGAGCGCTGCCGCACAGACGGCCAGTTTTTTTGCGGTTGATTTCATAGTAAGTGTACCTCTTTGGGTGATATAACGGCGGCTGGCAGTCAGCACAGCTCCGGTTTAGCGGAACAGAACGCCCAGGGCTTCCATTGCGTACTCGAAATAGGTGACCTGATCGTACTCCACGCGGGCAGTAACGCTCATGCCGTTGGAAAGATCCACCTTGTCGCCGCTGCGGCTCACCACATAAGTGGCATCGGGCTTAATGGTCATCTTATAGTAGGAAGCGTTGGAGCTGGCCGTCACGTCACTGTCAATGGCCGTTACAGTGCCGGTCAGGGTGCCATAGGAATACTCCGAAAGGCCGGTGATGGCGATCTTGCACGGGTCACCCACATGAAGCAGCGGGCGGTCATTCACGGTGACCATGGCAACGATCTCCAGATCGTCGTTCTCGCTGGCAACAGTGGCCAGCGGAGAGCCTGCGCTCAGCACCATGCCCTCTTTGTAAGGAGTATCCATGTGGATCACACCGGAGGTGGGGGCGTAGATGTAGTAATCGTTGGCACCGGTGTTCAAGGCATCGAGCTGAGCCTGAACGTTGTCCACGTTGCTCTGTGCGCTGGTAATGCTCTGGGAGATGGACTGCATGGTAGAGTAGTACAGAGCTTCTACTTCGCTCTGGCTCTGCTCCATCATGGTCTTGATCTGAGCATCGGAGTAACCGGCAGCCTGATAGGCCGTGGCATCAAAGGTTTTCTGGGAGACCTGACTCTTGTAGGTCTCGTACTGATAGTAGTAGGGCTGATCTTCGGGGTTTGTCTCGCTGAAGTAGTTGGTATCATCCTGCACGCACTGCAGCAGCTTGTTGTACTGGTCCAGCTGGGTCTGGTAGATCTTGAGCTGACTTTCCAGGTTATCCTGCTGCATGTCGATATCCGTGCTCTTGATGTGGGCCACGAGGTCGCCCTCGTTCACATAGCTGCCCTCCGAAATATACATCTCGGTAATGGAGCCGGAATAACTGGACATGATATAGGTTTTATTGCTGGCCTGAACGGTGCCTGCGTTCTGGCTGACATAAATGCGGTTGGTATGGGTGCTCCACACCACCAGAAACAGCATGAAGATGCCCACCAGAATGACAAAAGCGTAGCCATAAGGCGGCAGCTTTTTTTCCATCATGATGCGGCGGTCCTGCAGATCCGAAAGGTTCTGAACTTTAATCGTCATAATTACTTGGTCTCCATAAAGACATCGACCACGGCATCATCCTCATCCTGATTGACATAGATGGTATAGGAGGTGCCGGTCAGTTTCTGCTCATTCTCAAAAGCGTGAACCTGCAGCTTGTAGGAAGCCAGCTGGCTTTCGGGCATGGGGCCGGTGTAGTGGGCATACAGGCAGTTCTTCACGCGCAGAATAGCATCCATATGGTAGTCCTGCTCCATCTGGCCGATGAACTGGGTAGCCTGCTGCATCATGTACAGGTGCATCTGACGGTCCTCACCAACCACCATGGCCTGCACAATGGGGCCAATGGGCTGTGCGTTGTTGCTCTTGATAAAGTTGTGCATCTGGGTCAGCACCACGGGCAGACTGGCCATCTCTTCCGGATGGATCTCATGGGAGAGCACATTGGTGAGCTTCAGGGTCTTGTTCTCGGCTACTTTGATCTCTTTCATGTTGAATACCTCGGTTCCTTTTCAGATTTACCTCAGAAGAGGCAGTAATAGGCAATCGAGAAAGGGGAGAAAACCGCTGCAGAGAGCAGCTTCCTCTCCGCTCCCGATCGCCTACTACTTATAAAAGTAATAGGGATCTTGCAAATAAAATGTGCCCGGAGGCATTTTGCCTCCGGGCACACCATAGTGAGGCATAGTTACCTGAGCAGGCGGGGCCTGTTCGGGATAACACCATCTACTTCTACTAAACAGAAAGTCTTTCTAGCTCTTTTTTATCTGACACAGTAAAACTATGTCAAATCAAGCTATCCATCATGAATGACTCCCTTTCATATGTAACCGGGTACGCACCCGGCTGCAACACATCAATAGGTGATCGACTCACCGTCGTCATCCTCTTCCACCACGGCCTGCATGACAGACTGCTTGGGCTCTGCCTTTTTGCTGCGGTAGATACCCTGCTGCATGTTCCACAGCTCGTAGTACTTGCCTTCCTTGGCAAGCAGCTCATCGTGCGTGCCGCGTTCCACGATCTTGCCGTGATCCATCACAAGGATCAGATCACAGTCACGAACGGTGGACAGGCGGTGAGCTACGATCAGCATGGAACGATCTGCAAGCTGATCGTAGATCATGTTGAAGATCAGATTTTCCGTAGCAAAGTCCAGATTACTGGTGGATTCATCCAGAATGTAGAGGTTGGAATCTTTCAGGAAAGCGCGTGCCAGCGCAATGCGCTGCTTTTCACCGCCGGACAGGCCGTTGCCTGCTTCTTCCAGATAGGTGTTATACTGCAGGGGCAGATGACGGATAAAGTCGTGAGCATCTGCCTTCTTGGCAGCTTCCTTAACTTCGTCCATCGTAGCGTCCATACGGGAAACGCGGATGTTATCATAAATGGTCTTGCTGAACAGCTCAACGTTCTGCGGCACATAAGAAATTGCGCGGCGGACAGAATCATTGGTGTATTCAGCCAGATTCACACCGTTCAAGTCGATCTCGCCATCTTCCGGTTCATAATACTTGAGCAGAAGCTTGGTGATCGTGGATTTGCCGCTGCCGCTGCTGCCCACCAGCGCGACCTTTTTACCGGCCGGAATGGTAAAGCTGATGTGATCCAGTGCAGGGGCACGGTTGCCATAACGGAAAGTGACATCCTTGAACTCGATATCGCCCTCCACCTTGTCCAGATCGGTGCGGTCTTCGTCGCCGACCGTCTCGGAGGGATAATCCATGATCTCGCCCAGACGCTTCATGGAAATGCTGGCCTCCTGAATCTGCATCTGCAGACCGATCAGGTTGCTCAGCGGGGAAGTAAAGTAAGAGGACAGCGTGCTGAAGGCCATGAATCCGCCCAGTGTCATCTCCCCCTTCAGAACCTGACTGATACCCACATAGGTGGTCAGCATGCTGAAACCGGTGGAAATGAAGGAGGAGATCAGGCCCTGCGTGGTGCTGATCTTGCTGGAGCGCAGGCTGATCTTCAGGCTCTTGATGTACTCACGCTCGAGGTTCTCCATTTCGGTATCCTCGTTGGCGTTGCACTTGACCGTTTCAATGCCGCGCAGGCTTTCGATCATCTGGCTGTTCAGTGCAGCGGACTGCACCATGGTCTCTTCGTTGATCTTTTTGTAAGGCTGCTTGTAGATCAGCACCAGCAGAATGCTGACCAGAGCCATGAACAGCGAGATCGAGAAGAGCATCGCATTCATGCGGAACAGGATGATACCGGTAATAATGGCCATCGAGATATCCATGATCAGGCTCAGCGCAATGCTGGTGAAGATGGATTTGATGGTGTTTGCATCCGAATAACGGGTGGTGATATCACCAGTCTTGCGGGTGGCAAAGAACTTCATGGGCAGACGGAAGATATGCCCGAAGTAACCCAGCATCAGCGGAATATCGATCTTGATGGATAGGTGAATCAGAACCCACTGCCGGACAAAGCCCACCAGCGTATTGGTGATGCTGACCATGCTGAACACAAGGATCAGCGTGACCAGCAGATTGTCTAGGCCATATGGCAAGACCTCGTCCATCAGGATCTTGTTGAACATGGAGGAGGCAATGCCCAGGATCGTAACGATCAGAGAACTCAGGATCGCATAGGCAAAGAGCTTTTTCTGGGGCAGCAACAGGTCGACGTAACGCTTGAACATGCCGCCCTTTTCGATCTTACCACCCTTGAACTCCGAGGTGGGGTTCATCAGCAGCAGAACACCGGTAAAATTCTTGTAGAACTCATCCAGAGAGATCTTTTTCAGCTCGCTGCCGGGGTCGCCAATCACGACATAATCCTTGCACTTGTGTTTTTTGCCGTTCTTCTCATCTTCCTTGGCGGCTTCGGCTTCTTTCAGCATGTGCCGACGACGCTCACCGTCATCTTTGATGGTGGTCTTTTTAAAGACGACCACAAAGTGGGCCAGACCCTGATCGGTGATGACCTGCGCAATGCAGGGCAGCGAGAAATCGCTGAGGAAATTTTCACGGTCTACGCGAACCGCTGCAGTGGTGAAACCCAACTCATTAGCGGCTTTCTGCAAACCAACAAGGTTCGTGCCTTTCAGGTCGGTACCCATCATATCGCGCAGGCGGGTGATGGTAACTTCCTTTTTGTAATGGAGGCACACCATTGCGAGGCAGGCAGCCGCACAGTCAGTGGTGTCGTGCTGCCGGACATAGGTATAACGCATAGATGCTTCCTTTGATCATATACAAATTTATTCAAACAGCGGCAGGCGTTTTGAAGAAGCGGCCTGCCGCAGATCTGACAACGTGAAAAGAGCCGGAGCCTGAAACAACAGCACAGAGACCGGTGCTTTGTCCTGTCCTGCGGAGAACCATGACAAAACACCGGTCGGCTGCTATCAAAAGAAGGGAGCACCTACCCTTTGATCTGTGTGCCGGACTTTGGAAAAACAGATACAAATTCCCAAAGCTTATAAGCAGTATACCACAATGTGACATCTTCTTCAAGTAGTCAAATTTTAAGAAATCATTATGCTTGATGCTTTTTTCGCATGGATGCTGTGTTTTTGGGACAGAGAAGCCCAAAAACAGAGGAGAAACACGACTGCATGGCTGTACAGAAAAAGGGTGTAGTATGGGACAAACAAAAAAGGCAATGTTCTGTGGAACATTGCCTTTTCTTCTGGCGCCTCTTGCCTGACTCGAACAGGCGACACCCTGATTAACAGTCAGGTGCTCTAACCGACTGAGCTAAAGAGGCAGATCACATTTGTGACTGCGAGAGATATTATACCGCATAAGAATGCCTTTTGCAAGCCTTTTTTTAAAAAAATGAATCATTTTTGGCAAAATAAAACCGTCCTGCAGTGTTTTGAAACGCTGCAGGACGGTAAAGTACATATTATAAAAGAAGGAAAGGCTTATTTCAGCTTGCTCTTGGCCTTCATGCGCTGCTCGTGGTTCAGGATCTGCTTGCGGATGCGCAGATTTTCAGGAGTGACCTCCAGCAGCTCGTCCTGTGCAAGGAATTCCAGGCAGCCTTCCAGGCTGAGCTTGCTAATGGGGATCAGGCGCAGAGCATCATCGGAGCCGGATGCACGGGTGTTGGTCAGGTGCTTGGTCTTGCAGACGTTGACATCCACGTCCTCGCCGGAAGCGGTGTAGCCAATGACCATGCCCTCGTAGACCTTTTCACCAGCGCCCACCAGAAGGGTGCCGCGCTGCTGAGCATTGAACAGACCGTAGGTGACAGCCTCGCCGGTCTCAAAGCTGACCAGAGAACCGGTGGAGCGGTTGGCAATCATGCCAGCCCAGACATCGTAACCGTCGAAGATCTGGTTGATGATGCCTTCGCCGTGGGTATCGGTCAGGAACTGGTTGCGGTAGCCGAACAGGCCGCGGCTGGGCATACGGAACTCCAGACGCACACGGTCGGTGCCCAGAGATTCCATCTGCTGCAGGATAGCCTTGCGCTGGCCCAGACCGGTCATGACAGCGCCCTGATACTGGGTGGGCACATCGATGACGACATGCTCCATAGGCTCATAGGTCTTGCCGTCGATGACCTTGGTCAGAACGTGCGGGGGAGAGACCTGCAGCTCATAACCTTCGCGGCGCATGGTCTCGATCAGGATGGACAGATGCATTTCGCCACGGCCCATAACGCGGAAGGAATCGGTAGTGGCAGAATCCTCCACCTTCAGAGCAACGTCCTTCAGCAGCTCCTTCTGCAGACGGTCACGGATCTGACGGCTGGTAACATACTTACCCTCACGGCCGGCCAGCGGGCTGTCATTGACGGAGAAGGTCATTTCCACGGTGGGGTCGTTGATCTTCACGAAGGGCAGCGGCTCCACATTGGAGGGGCTGCACAGGGTATTGCCGATGGTCACGTCGGGCAGGCCAGAGAATGCCACGATATCGCCGGCAGTGATGTTATCGCACGGCTGACGGCCATTGGCCTGGAAGTCGTACAGCTTGGTCAGACGGCCGCGCATCTTCAGATCCTGATTGTGCCAGTCACAGACGACAACTTCCTCGCCCACCTTGGCAACGCCGTTCTGGATGCGGCCAATGCCGATGCGGCCCACGAAGTCGTTGTAGTCCACAGAGGACACCAGCATCTGGAAGGGAGCCTCGGGGTCGCCCTCAGGCGGCTTGATGGTGCTCAGCAGAGTATCGAACAGAGGGATCAGGTCGGTGCCGGGCACATCCGGGTCCAGGCTTGCGGTGCCATCACGGCCGCAGCAGAACAGCATGGGGCAGTCCAGCTGCTCATCGGTGGCACCCAGATCCATCAGCAGGTACAGAACTTCGTCGATGACTTCCTTGATGCGGGCATCGGGGCGGTCAATCTTGTTGATGGCCACCACCAGACTCAGGTTCTGCTGCAGAGCCTTCTGCAGCACAAAACGGGTCTGGGGCATGCAGCCCTCGGCGGCATCCACCAGCAGCAGAACGCCGTTGACCATCTTCAGCACGCGCTCCACCTCGCCGCCAAAGTCGGCATGGCCCGGAGTATCGACAATGTTGATCTTGACACCCTTGTAGGTGCAGGAGCAGTTCTTGGCCAGAATGGTAATGCCGCGCTCACGCTCGATATCGCCGCTGTCCATGACGCGCTCAGCCACGACCTGATTATCGCGGAATGCGCCGCTCTGACGCAGCATTGCGTCCACCAGGGTGGTCTTGCCGTGGTCAACGTGGGCGATGATGGCTACGTTTCTCAAATGTTCGTTCTGCATATCTGGAACATCCCTTCTTGTTTTTTACCATCAATTGACAACAGTCGGCAGACAGCCCTCCGAATCAGAGAAGAACGTCTGTCGATTCTTGTCAACTGATGGCCTTACAGATTTTACATACAGTCACATATTATAATGCACAGTTTCCCTAATTTCAATGGGAAATTTCACATTTTCCACCAAAAACGTGAGGTTTTTCTTGTATCTGTGCGTCATAGAAGGACTGACGCTTTTTTGAACAAAGAATTCCACAAAAAGCAGAACTTTTTTTCGTTTTCGGACATTGATTCCGAAAGAAAGGACCGTATAATGAAATTTACCTCGACGGAAGCGACGCCAGCGCCGCACGTTCCGCCGGGAGTATTGCGGCTCACCGGAGCCGCCAAGGAGGATATCCCCATGTATCGTATTCAAACCATGAACAAAATTTCCCCCGTAGGTCTGAACCGATTCCCCTCTGAGCTGTATGAAGTCGGGGATGCGGTACAGGACCCTCAGGGAATTTTAGTCCGCTCCGCCAAGCTGTTGGACTTGGAATTCAACCCCGGTCTGCTGGCCATTGCCCGTGCGGGCGTAGGGGTCAACAACATTCCTCTGGACCGCTGCGCAGCGGCGGGTATCCCGGTGTTTTCCACCCCCGGCGCCAACGCCAACGCCGTGAAGGAACTGGTGATCTGCGCCATGCTGATGGGCTCCCGGGACATTCCCGGTGCCATCCGCTGGGTCCGGGAACAGGCAGCCTCCGGGGTGGATGTCTCCACCGTGGTGGAAAAGGGCAAGTCTGCCTTCATCGGCCCGGAGCTTTATAAAAAGACTTTGGGCATTATCGGTCTGGGAGCCATCGGCTCCATCGTGGCCAACACCGCCATCTCTCTGGGCATGGATGTGTACGGCTACGATCCGTTTTTGTCCGTGGATACCGCTTTGCGGTTGGACCGCCACGTTCATGTGGTAAAGGATATCAACGATCTTTATAAGCGGTCGGATTACATCACCATGCACATCCACTATACGGAAAAGACCGCCCACATGATCGACGCTGACGCCATCGCCGCCATGAAGCGGGGCGTGCGGGTCATCAATCTGGCCCGGGGCGAGATCGTAGACGATGAAGCCATGCTGACGGCGCTGGACACCGGTATGGTGGCCGCCTACATCACCGACTTCCCCAACAACCGTCTCCTGACGGCTCCCCACGTCATCGCCATGCCCCATCTGGGGGCCTCCACCCCGGAAAGCGAGCAGAATTGCGCCGCCATGGCAGTAGATACACTGCGGGACTATCTGGAAAGCGGCAACATCCGCTCCAGCGTGAATCTGCCGGAGATGACCATGGACCGCAGCGGTGTCCAGCGGCTGTGCGTCCTGCACAAGAACGTCCCCGGCATGCTGGCAAACATCACCAGTCTGTTTGGCCGGGACGGCGTCAACGTGGAAAATCTGAGCAACAAGTCCCGTGGGGATTACGCCTATACCATGGTGGACCTTGGCAGCAAGGTGGGTAACAACGTGATCGAGGATGTGCGCCGCACAGCCAACGTGATCCGGGTCCGGTCCTTGGAATGGTAAATTGATCTGTTAAGATACAAAAAAGCACGGCTTCCGCCGTGCTTTTTTCTTTTATTTCGTGCAGCGGGCCTTCAACTGCTCCGCTGTGATGGCCCAGCCCTCGGCCATGTATTGATCTACCGGGATCTCCGGGCAGGTCTCTCCCCGATGGCGATAGATGGCCTGTACCATGATCTTCAGCAGCGCCGGGTTCTTCACCAGAATCGGCCCGGTGAGCTGGCTGGCAAAGACGCTGCCCTTGTGATATCCCTCCGGGCCGCAGGGTCCCTCGTTGCCGTGGCCCATGTCCATGGAAGTCAGCAGCGGCGTCTCCACGCCGGTAATGACCGAACAGCGGTTGACGAAGCCCACCACTGCGTCCTCATAGAGGTCCGTGTGGCCGTAAACGTCCTCCACGAACCGCTTTTTGTTCTGGGCGGCGGTGAAGTCCGCCAGTCCCAGTCCTTCGTACACCTTTCCGGCATCGTCGGTGATGGTCTTGCCCAGCAGCTCCATGGAGTTCCCGGCGAACAGCATGGTCACGCCTGCGTCCGCCGCCGCTTTTACAGCATCTCCCAGCTTGGAAAAATACAGGAGAGCCGCCTTCTGGGCGTGCTCGGTACCGGCGCCCATGTAGACAAAGTCCGCATGGGTCAGATCGGCGTCTCCGCCAAGCTCCACCCGCTCCACAGTGACGGTATTGCCCATTTCCTCCAACGTCCGCTTCAGAATGGACACGTTGGCATAGCTGCCATACAAGCTCATGAGATCCGGATAGAAATGCAGAATCTTCAATTCCATGGCTCAGCCCTCCTTTTTCACATCCGGCAAATTCAGCAGCTTGTCCCGGTCAGAGAAGCAGGTGACTACATACAACGCCTCGCTGCCGCTGTCCCGGATCGCTGCTGCCGCGTCCGGAATGCCGGGAATGACTTCCCAGTTCTGAACGCCGGTGAACCGAAACCGTTCCGCCAGATCGTTCCGGTACATACCGGAGAGAATGACCCGCTTCACATGGGGGACATTCAGCTGGTCAAAGTCGATGTCCCACAGCCAGCTTGTCTCGCTGGTGAAATACTTCCGGGACACAGCGTCCACGATGATGAGCACCGTGCAATCCTCGTTGGTGGAAGCGATATAGCGGAGGTTCGTGTCATAGGCGATGGAATTCTCGTGCTTGCTGGTCAGCAGGATGCCGTGGTGCTGACCAAGGGTGAAGGTCTGCATCCGTCCGTTTTTCAGAATGTAGCTGCTGAGGGTGTCCGCAATGGCGGCTCCCTCCACGCCGCATTCCCGGCAGGCGGCATAGGCCGCCAGAATGTTATACACATTGTAAATGCTGCGGAAGGCCAATGCCACGGTGAACTGCCCGTCCAGGGTCAATCTGCCGTTATGCAGGTCCAGATCCGTGGCGGCGTAGTCCGGGTCGGGCCGGGCGTGGCCGCACTTGGTGCAGCGGTAAGCGCCAATGTGGTTATAGTGGACGTAGTCGTATTCCATGGGCGCGTGGCACACCGGGCAGTAAGCGCCGTCGTGGTACACGCCGGTGGGGGCCTCCGTGTCCGTGGCGCAATGGTTCAGGCCAAACCACTTCACCTTTTCATGGCCGATGACAAAGCAGCTGGACAGGGGATCGTCGCCGTTCAGGATCAGCTCCGTATCGGGGTGGATGGCGGGGAGAATGGCGTCAAACACGCTTTCCGGGTGGCCGTTCCGGGTCAGCTGGTCCCGGTACAGGTTGGTGATGACAAATTCCGTGGGGTGGAAATACTTGAAGCTGTGGGCAGCGTACCGCTCGTCGCTTTCCAGCAGCAGTACGTCGGCGTTGACTTTGCCGCCAAGGGTGGCGTGGGTCAGGATCAATGTGGTGACGCCCTCCACCTGGTTGGAGCCCTCGGCGTTGTAGATCACATTCTTGCCCTGGGAACGCAGGACGGTGGCGATCATCTCCACGGTGGAGGTCTTGCCGTTGGAGCCGGTGACGGCGATGATGTGGGGCGGCAGCTGCACCCGCTTCAGAATGTCGGGGCAGATCTTCAGGGCGAACTTGCCGGGCATAGAGCTGCCCTTGCCCACCAGCTTGCCTACAAATCGGCCCAGCTTGCAGACCACGATTGCTAAAAACTTTCGCATGAATATCCTTCTTTCAGCGTTTATTTTCCAGCCAGATCATCAGCGCCGTCAAATCGGCGGGGCTGACGCCGGAGATCCGGGACGCCTGTCCCAGATCCATGGGCCGCACGGCGGAGAGCTTCTCTCTTGCCTCCAGCCGCAGACCCTGAATGGCGTTGTAATCCAGGTCCGGGGGCAGCTTGTGACCCTCCACACGCTTGAACTCCGCCACCTGCTGCAGCTGGCGCTTGATGTAGCCCTCGTACTTGACGGAGATCTCAATTTCCTCCGCAATGTCGGCAGACAGGGGTGGCCGTCCGGGGTCGAAACTGTCTCTTATACACATCTCCGAGCCCACGAGACTCCTGAGCATCTCGTA
>ERZ1027264.567-NODE-567-length-26610-cov-10.720580_pt1 | contig 26610 bp, 18 predicted proteins | sample MGYA00519258_ERZ1027264 | MGnify/ENA primary metagenome ERZ1027264 (study PRJEB26926, sample SAMN06164692) | human gut metagenome | biome: ENVO:00009003; feature: ENVO:2100002; material: ENVO:00002003 | host: Homo sapiens | place: USA | collected 2012 ...
GTGTTAGGCCTGCCGCTAGCGTTCATCCTGAGCCAGGATCAAACTCTCCATTGTATAAAATTATAAATGTTTTGTTAGAGTCCTGACTATTCGTTTATCCTTTATAAAAGGAAATTGACAGATAAATACTACATTTCTTTTCTCTCAAAATATAACCAGTAATTCAAAGAACCAGTTTGAAAAAATCGCATTTTACAATGCGAAAGGACTGCAAAGATAGAGTAACTTTTTGAATCCTGCAAATCTTTTTTCAAAAATCTTTTTAAGAACTTCGCGTCTCGGGAAATCGGGCTTACACAGAGCTTTGAGCTCCTTTATTGTAAACTTTCAGCCTTCGTAAGAACAACCGTTTTTCTCAAACGCGGATGCAAAGGTAGCGACTTTTTTCGAACCTGCAAATATTTTCGCATATTTTTTGCATGAAAGTTAAAATTTCTTCAAATCTGAGGTATACACCTATATTTTATTAAAGAAGAATTAGTCGGCCAGCCCTTATGAAGCCCGGGCCGCACATCGCCGCAACCGGGAAGCCGACCTGCGGGGCCGAGGGCTTCCATGGAAAAGACCGCAGCGAGTAAATTCGGGTCGAGTCCTGCAAAACTGAGATTTTTTACTATTTTTGCGTCAGATTATCCGACCGATATGAATTTCAGAAAAATATCACTGCTCGTGCTGATCCTGCTCATCGCGGATCAGGCACTCAAGATCTGGGTCAAGACCCACATGCACCTCGACGAATCGATCGTCGTCTTCCCGGACTGGTTCCAATTGCGCTTCATCGAGAATAACGGCGCGGCCTTCGGGATGCACATCGCCACCAAAGGCGGGTTCGACTGGGGGAAACTCCTGCTCGGGATTTTCCGGATCGTGATGGTCGGGGTCATCGGCTGGCTGATGCACCACCTCCTCAACAAACGCAAAGACACCCCCAAGGGAGTCATCGTCGGCCTGGCGCTGGTCATGGCGGGAGCACTCGGCAACATCATCGACAGCGCGTTCTACGGGCTGCTCTTCTCGGAGTCGACGCCCTATACGGTCGCACATTTCGGCGGACACTACGCCGGGTTCATGATGGGCAAGGTCGTCGACATGTTCTATTTCCCGCTCTTCCAGTGGAACGGCGTACCGCGGTTCCTGAACTTCCTGGTGGACAGCAACAACTACTTTTTCGGGGCCATCTTCAACCTGGCCGATGCCTATATCTCCGTCGCCGTCATCTATCTGCTTCTGTTTCAGTACAAATTCCTGAGCAAGTAGATTTTTTTCGTAAAAATAGTTGGTGAATGAGAAAAAAGTATTACTTTTGCACACCACAATTTCCAAAAGCCCAGGTGGCGGAATAGGTAGACGCGCACGTTTCAGGTGCGTGTGCCGCAAGGCGTGCAGGTTCGATTCCTGTCCTGGGCACTTGGTTAAGCCTCGTAATCTTTGATTACGGGGCTTTTTTAGTTTTCAGTATAACCGCCCTCCACACCCATGCAAGGGCACTGCCCGGGATCGGACACGGGACAAAACAGCGATTCCGCACTGAACGCCCCCGCAGCCCGCAATGCATGCCCGACCGGTCGAAGCTATTCCTCGCCCACCCCCTCAATCGCGATCTCGAAAGGCGAAGCGGCGCCCGCATGGTAGATAAACAACTTCCGGAAGAACACTCCATCCCGTTCGGCTTCATAGGTCACTTCGATCCGCGACCGCCGGCCGGGCAGCAGGGGCGCCTTGTCCCAGACAGCCGAAGTGCATTCGCAGGTGGTCATTACTTTGGTGATTAAGACAGGGCACGAACTGACGTTGGTGAAGCGGAAGACGACTTTTTTCTTATGCCCCACCCTTATCCGCCCCAGGTCTGCAACCCGGGATTCGAACCGGAAAAGCGTATCGCTGCCGGCAAGGCCGGCGTGTTCCCGATCCGTACCGGTCAGTGCCGGAGTGGGTAGCAGCCCGTCGGCCGCCCCCTCTCCGCCATTTGCCACGAAGCACATGATTCCCGCGGCCACGACCATAACCACGACCACGGCTACGGACATCGGCACCGCGACCGCACTGAATACCTGGCTATTTTTTTTATCCATCTTCGACAGAGCCCCATTTTATTGATGAACGAAACCACAGGACAGCTTCAATATCGGGTCATAGAGAAGCTACAATTTTTCCAGCAGCGCCCGAAGGAAATTTTCAGTTTGCTGCGATGTTTCTTTAAATGCGGTAAAGAAACCCTCGCATCTCATATCTTGTGTAAGGATAAAGAAATAGGGATTGTTGACATCTTCTATCGGAATTCCGAGTCGGTCAACGCTATACAGCCCGCAGGAGACTTCATACGTGTTCCTGAGTATCCTCAAGTCCCTTGCATTGTGATAATCGCACAGTATGATCAGCCCCATTTGGGCACGGTCATCGAGGATCGACTTCAACAGCTTGAAGTGCATCGCAATACAGGGCAGGCAATTCATTCTGCTGAAACGATAGACCAGCGTTCTGCCATGCGCGGACACGACCTCCGACAAAGGTGACTTTTTGCCCTCCGCGTCAGTCAGCACCGTCGTGGGGGGGGGGAAGGCAAAACCCTTCCGAGGAGAGCTCATAGGGCCTGCAAAAAGCCATATTCTCGAATGCGGTCTGAATTACCGCCATTCTGTTCAACTGCTTCGAATAGGCGATATATGTTTTTGCCATGACACAGGCCGTGAACCCGAAAAGGAGCACCAAACCCACTGAAAGCAGGAGGATATGCGGCTTCTGTTTGGGCATGGCTATTCCTCCTGTTTTATGTCGAATACGAACAATACCGGGTTATCGTTCTCGGACAGTTTATCCAGCAATCCGTACAACTCTTTTTCAAACCCGGTTTTCGGTATCCTCTCCGTCATGGATTCATAACTGGAGCCGAGCATATTTGCGTCGATCCAGCATATTAACTTGTTGCCGATCACACCGTCTATGCAGAAGGAGAATTTATCCGAAAAATTACTATCGATAGCATATTCATAGATCGATATTTTATCGTCCTCCTTGTCATATAAGAAATAATAATCCTTTTCACCCGTAAAGGTCACCTCCGCAAAAATATACCGTTCCGATTGCTGAATCCGGTTTATCCCCAATACGGCATTCCGTCCCCGGTTATCCTCGAAAACTTTTTCCGGACGTCCCGAAGTGTATTTGGCTTTGGGGTCTTTGAACTCCATACGGTATTGCACACAGACACTGTCTTTGGAAACCTTATAGATATGATCGTCTCCCGAATAAATCACCAGGGCTTCGTTTCCTGCTATTCCGTATTGGGGGCCGTTTATTCCCAGAGCATAGGGATCTTTTTTAAAAGGCAGATATTTGGAATAGCCATCCCCATCCCGAGCGTTCGAAAAAAGCCGGTATTTACCAACCGCAGAATTACTCCAATCGTTCATATAATAAGTAATATCCCCAATTGCAAATAATTCTGTACACCAGATTTGTTTAAATAAATCATAATTATCCGAAACTGGTTGTAAGGTCAGACGGTCATAGAATATCTGTTTTCCTGCAAAATGGTCTATTACAATAATACTACGATCTGTAACCGTCATAAAGGATAGATTGGTATACTCACCCGGGCCGCGCCCGTGCTTATGGATTTTTCCGGCATAACTCCCGTCCGGATTGAAAACATAGACCGACTGCGACATATGATCCATGATATAAAACTTTCCGTCCACGATTTCCAATTTATCGATATTGGATATTAGGCACTCGTCTTTCGTCGCAAGGGGGACGATCCGGAAGGTGGTATTGAGAATTTTATCTAAATCGATCTCCGTCACATTTTCCCTCGAATCGAAAACAATGCTTTTTATATTGTCAGGAATTTCCTCCTCATTCGAACAGGCAGTCATTGAAAATTGCCCAATCAAGCAAACAATGATAAAATTAAAATATTTCATAATCATATTTTTTTACCTCCCTACCACTTAGCCTATGTAGTAGGGAGGAAATAAATTTATATGTCATCTGGCACGAATAGACAGTGCACCCGGAACCTTTTCTAGGACAAGTCTCAATAATCCCAGTCACTTTTACAGACGTCCACCCTAAACTTCCAGATAACTTTTCATTTGAATAAGATACCTCTCCGTTTACACCTACATTACGATACATGACGCATGATTGAGGTTGCCCCAATAAGTGCTCATAATGATATATCGAGCCGTCTCCTTCATTGTTACTTGTCTCTTCATTTTCATTCTTCGCCAAAGCTTCGATATTGACAGACAGCAATGCCTGGGTAGTTTTATTGTAAGTGATAAACCCCAGCACCAAGGCAAATGTCAGAAATGCAGCACAGAGTATAAAAATAAATTTTTTCATGTTTTTGTTTTTTAAATTCTCGATTGGTACCTGCGATCCGGCAACGCTCCGTCGGCGTTATTTCCGAATCCAGTTTGTCGCCCGTCAGGCCGGGCCAGCCTACTAAACAGTGGGAAGGCAATAGTCTTCGGTCTACATCCGTTGTCTTACATAAATAGACAGCACCTACTTTCTTTTTGAAGGGAGCCCGGGGCGGAGATCGCTGCGCATGAATTTGCACGATTCGGCAGCGACCCCGCCCTTTTCGTTCCCTGAATCTCAGTTTGCCGGCACGGCACGGCTACCACCATATTTGTTCGTCGTTCTCGTACGTAAAAATACGTTCCTCCTTGCCCTTGGTATGGTTCCTCAAAAGCAGCAGGGCATTCCCGGGGACATTGTCGTAGTGTAAAACATGCGTCCGATCCCCGATGCGCCTGCCGAGGGATACGAACCGGCCATCGCGGCAATAGAACAACTCGTAAAGCTCGTCCGCCTGTATGAAATTATCGTCATTGCGCGGCAGGAACATCACGCTACCCAGGGTCTGAGGCCGGTCGAAAGCCATGCCGCCCCAGCAGCGGGATTCCTGCGGGGCATTGAAATAGGTGAGCGGATCCCCGTCGAATAATTTGTATTTGTCGTCGCCCGAATTCCCGTAGCTGCCTTCGGTTCCGATTATCTCCCCGACGAGCTTTTCCCCCGACGGGGCATAGAACCCGACCTCGGCCATATTCACGAATGCACCGCTCGGGGAGAGATAACGTATATACCGGAAGGTTATACTGTCCCCCAGTTGCGCGTAATACGGCCTGGCTTCCGGCACCTCGGGCGTAACGTAGACAGTCCGGGCATCCCGGAAATCGGGACTGTCCGCAACCTGGAACCGGCCGTTTTTCACCCGGTTGAGGATAAACTCCAGCTCAAAGAAAACCGGGTATTTCCGCTTCAGTGTGACGGAAACCTCGGCCCCGTCGGGTTTACGCACCGCCACCCCGCCCTCTTTCGAGACCGTAAACGGATCCGTTGCCGGAAGGAGGAGCCCCCGGTCATAATACATGACCATATAGGCGCAGCCCTTTTCGACATGATCGAACGCAACCCGCCCGCGCTTTATCCGGCTCCAGGCGACAGGCACCCAGTTCCGGTTGTCGAAAACGACCAGATAGGCGAATTTCTTTTTGGCCGCGATCGGGATCGTCAGTTTCATGGCAAGGTCGATGCCGTCGAAATACGATTCCGAAACGTCCTTTATGAAGGGGGATCGGAAGGCCGGCGGAATTCCCTCCGCCAGGGCTCCCCTTTGGTTGGGCAGGCTCTGGGGCTGGAAACTGAACATCTTGCGGTAAACCTTCCCGACACGCTCCTGCGGCCGGGATTCGAAATGCTTGCCGAATTCCGGGTCGCTCATCCCGAAAGAGTAGAGCACGCTATCGACCCGCAGCGAATTCCAGCTGTGCGACTGGCTCCGGTTGGCCCACTGGATAATGTAGTCGTAATTTACAGGCAGCCCGACGCTCCTCAGCGCATACCACATCAGGCTCGTGATCTCGGGGCATGCACCGCCTGCCGCCCGCAGGTAATCCGACGGCCTCAATGCCATCCTCATGACCGATTCGTCGATGACCTCGTAATCCATCCTGCGCAGGCTGTCCTGAATCGTTCTGGCCGCAGTGTAACGATCCGCCCCGGCCTGCTGCAGGGGGCGGATTATTTCAGCGAGGAAATCCCTGTAATGAGGCATCCAGTCCTCCGCCAGTTCGTTCTCGATCCGGTAAGGCAGGACATATTCACAGAAATCGCCGAACGACAGCCCCTTTGTCCACGGGTAGTCCAGCGTCGCAAAAGCATTGTCGATATGCCGGATCAAAAAATCGCGGCTGAGTTCTGAAAGGTCGAATGCCGGATGTACGTTCGTAAAATCGGGATTATAATTCTTCGCCCTGCCCCTCAGCACCTGCCTGGGGATATCCTTATCACAGAAAAGGGAATCATAATCGCATTTGAAATCCTCCAGTCCCTTTCCCGCATAGCCGTAATGGAGCGGAAGGTTCTCGATCAGGAACCGGGCCGCCCGGTATTTCAGCGAATCGGCCTTGTCCGTGCTGTAATGTTGCAGAACCGCTTCCAGTTCCGGACGGTTTTCGCCCGCAAGTTCCAAAGCCGCCTCCAGCCGGGATTCACAACCGGCGCATATCCATGCCAAACCGAACGATAAGATCAGCCTGACGGCAGTACGGTCAAAATTTTTCATGATCGAAACACTTTTACATCTATTCTTCCCTTCCAGTTACTATCCACCCCGGATGGGGGGGGGTACCCACGCAACCCATCCCGGATTTTATTTATCCAGTCAACGATTGCCATGTTTTTCAATACGGCAATCGGCGAAGCTGTTATCATAACAAGATTGATCAAGCGGGGTGATATCTTCTGTGAAGTTACTTTTTAAAACATCAAAAACAAAATATTTTTACATTATTTTGAACTAATATTAATATTTTTGTTTTATTTTGTAGTAGATAATCAAATATCTTGATTAACTATATAATGATTGCGTCTTTATTTTGTGTTCTTAAAATAAAATTATATGGCCAAATTCTGCTATTTGATGACCGGAATCATCATCATCCCGCTGTGGTGCACCTCGTGCAATGACAATAATCCCAGGAAAGAAATCCAGAAGATCGTAAAGGAATGGATCGGGAAAACGGTACTGCTGCCGCAGGATATACAACCGACTTCGTATTCCTGCGACACGGTTTACGACCCCGCGAAATCGAAAAAACCATTCAGGATACTGAATTTCACCGATTCGATAGGCTGCACCTCCTGCAAGCTGAAATTGTTGACCTGGAACGCTTATGTGAGGGAAATCGACACGACGCTGGCCGACAAGGTCGATTTCCTGTTCTATTTCCACCCGCAGAACGAGCGGGAACTCGGGTTGATATTACGAGCCGACGGGTTCGAACTGCCGTTTTATATCGACCGTAAAAATGAAATCGACAGGCTGAATGGCTTTCCGAAGAACCAGGCCTGCCAATGTTTTCTCCTCGACAGCACCAACAAGGTTCTATTGGTCGGCAACCCGACGCATAAGCCGCGGCTTTGGGAGCTGTATAAGGAGATAATATCCGGGAAGAAGGCGGACAAAGTTCCCACGACCGACATCCGTATCGCCCGACCGGAAATCGAGGTTCCGGATTTGAGGATCGGCAGCACGGCACAGGCGGCCTTCGTCCTGGAAAACACGGGGAACAAACCGCTGGTAATAACCCACATCGACGCCTCCTGCGGGTGTACGAAACCGTCATGGAACCGGAGCCCCGTCATGCCCGGAGAGAAATCCGAAATCAAAGTGGAGATAATCCCCGACAAGGCCGGGGCTTTCGACAAAACATTGCGGGTCTTCTGCAATACGGCCGCCGGCAGCACTTCGCTGAAGATCATCGGTATGGTAGAGGAATAATTATCGGGAAAAACGAGGGCGGAGAATGCCTCGGGAAAAGACACGTTTTCTCCGCCCGGCCGCCACATCCCGAAAAAAGGAAAGGAGGTTGTGCAAAAGTAGTTAATTGATCCCAACCCCCAAGCGGGTTCGCCGTTGTTGAAAGGATAGACACAACGCATCGAGTAAACTGTCGATAAACAAAAAAAGAAAAAACACAATGAAAAAGAAAATTACTTTCGGCTTGGTGGCATTCGCCATGGTGGCAGCTTCAGCCGTGTTTATGAAGAGCATAGCCAAGGACGACCTGTCCGCAATGATCCAGGCCAATGTGGATGCATTGACTGAGTTTGAATGGGATGGGACATTATGGAATGAGGACGATACACATTGGTTTGGTTCTGCATGGAAACCAGTTTTAGCAGACTGTACTTTAATGATAGGAATATCAGGCTTCGTCGAGTTAACTTCTTATGGCAAGATGGTTACCTGCAACGATGGTGATGGTAATTGTTTTGATGGTTCCGGCTGCACACAACTATAATCAACGCTGTAACGGTTGATGTATATTATGCAGCCCAGATTGACAAATGCATCAACCGTTACTTTAAAATACTAATTTTAATAAGACAACTATGAAACAAATAACAATCAGCATTATAACCTTTTCACTATTATGTGCATGTGGTAATAATGCGCGAAATAGCCATGCAAAAATAGAGCTTTGCAATACTCAAGTCATAAATATTACAACGGATTCACCTCACTTAATAAGAACCGACCATGCAAAAAGCATTACCACAGAGGAGTTAATTGGAATGCTTTCGTCTGTCGATTATATCAAATTGGATTCATCCGAACCGATCGGACAAATTGATAAGATGATTGTGACAAAAGATAAAATATTAATACTTGACTCTTTTTCCGCCCAACAAATTTTCGTATTTGACAAAACCGGTAAATTATTATACCGGATCAAGAACAAAGGCCGCGGCCCGAAAGAATATATTAGTATCTGGGATATGCAGGTCGACACAATCCGGAATGAAATCCTTCTGAATGACGCATTGGCTCGCTCTTATCTCTATTTTTCCATCAATGACGGGCAATTCATCCGCAGGGAAAAAGGTATTGCAAATTGTTATGTAACACGTATCGACAGTTTATTTGTAAATCTCCAAAATAACGGACAGGATTTTAACGATAAAGAGAATTGGGCAATTCTGGTGACGGATAAAGATTCGATAATGTATAAAGGATTTGAGTTCAAACCGCTCCAGGAGGGTGATTATATCGTCAACAGTTTTTACAGGGATAATGATGGAAGCCTTCTGTACACGCCGATCAATTCTGATACGGTTTACCAATTCACATCCCCGGGGACTGCCTATGCAAAGTATGTGATCTGTCAGGAAAAAAGTATTTGGAAACTTTGCGATGAAAGATTATCGGAACCGGAAATATGTAAACTTATTAGAAAAAATAATTACACAAGGTTTAATGGAAAGTTTCTTTCTGCGAGAAATCACGCCATTTTTCAAATCCAAAGCAAGTGGACAGAATACATTATTGGCAAGACATTTTTTTGGGATAAACGGAACGATATAGTTTATGAATGGAATACTACACCAGAAATAAATAAGCAGCCGGCAATACGGGATATTATCAATCCTCCAATAGCCGTTTACAATAATACATTCGTCAGTACTTTCCCTTCATCGGCAGTACCTAAAGAATATAGAAATAAATTATCCACGAAACTTAAAAATTTTCTGGATACTTCGACGGAGAATGATAACCCCATATTGGTTCTGTATACGCTGAAATAATTGTTAAAAGATCACAGTTCCCGCTACCTGACATTCTAAAGCAGTAAAAAATCAATGAAACAATTAATCACAGTTATTTTGGCCTCTGTCCTATTCTGTGCTTGCGGCACCTCGCCACAAAACAATAGCATGGCATTAGCACTGTCCGATACTGAAATAATTAAAATCAATCCAGATTCCCCACATTTGATAAGAGCCGACATGGCCAAAACCATCGACACAAAGAAATTACTGGATATGCTTCAATCGATCGATTACATAAAACTGGATTCATCCGAACCGATGGGGCCAATTAACAAAATGATCGTAACAAACGATAAAATCTTCCTAATGGATTCTTTTGCGGCTCAGCAAATTTTTGTCTTTGACAAAACAGGCAAACTGTTATACCGGATCAAGAATAAAGGCAGGGGGCCCAAAGAATACATTAGTATCTGGGATATGCAAGTCGACACCATCCGGAATGAAATACTTGTAAATGACGCGCTGGCCCGCTCCTACCTTTATTATTCCACCGATGACGGGACATTCCTACGGCGGGAAAAGGGAATAGCGAACTGCTATTTGGCATGTATCGACAGCCTATATATTAACCTCACCGGAGTCGGACAGGATTTTAACGACAACGAGAATTGGGCGATTATAATCTCGGATAAAGATTCTGTTCTTTTCAAGGGGTTTGAGCCTACACCGCTTCAAAATGACGATTTTATTATCAATAGTTTTACTTACGATCGTAATGGAAATCTTTTATATACTCCAGTTTATTCAGACACGGTTTACCGGTTCACCTCGGCCTGTGTCGTAAAACCGGAATATGTGATCTGTCAGAAAAAAAGTATATGGAGGCGTCATGACGAAAAAATATCTTACCAAGAGGTGAAAAAATTAATTTTAGAAAATAACTATACCAGATATGGCGGAAAATTTTACGATATGGAAAAATACGCATATTTCGAAATCGGCCATGAGGAAGATGAATATGTTGTCCCCATCTCCTGTTTTTGGAACAAGCAAACTGATATGGTTTACGCATGGAGTTCAAAAGGGTGGAGCGAATATCCGGATATAGGGGAGATTATCCGACAACCGATAGCCGTCTACGGCGATACTTTTTTCGGCACCTGTTCTCCGCAAATCCCCGAAGAATACAGGAAAAACCTGAGCCCTAAGATCAAAAGCCTGCTGGAGTGTTCGAAGGAGAGCGACAACCCGATCGTGGTTGCGTATACGCTGAAATGATCGTAAAAACACCCGAGCAGAAGACCAAATTAGAAAGCATATGAAGCGTCTAACAGCCACAATTATAGCCGCCCTATTCTGCGCCGCCTGCGGAACCACGCAACTAAAAAACAGCCCGGCATTGAACCTGTCTGATGTAGACGCAATTCATATCATGCCCGACACTCCGCTCCTGATCCGTGCCGACAATGCCAAAATCATCAGCACGGCTGAATTACTCGATATGGTCGAACAGGTCGACTACATAAAACTGGATTCATCCGAACCCATCGGTGAAATCTCAAAAATGATCGTAACCGGAGACAAAATTTTCATACTGGATGCTCACATTGCGCAGCAGATTTTCGTATTCGACAGAACAGGCAAACTGTTATACCGGATCAAAAATAAAGGCAGGGGGCCTAAGGAATACATTAGTATCTGGGATATGCAGGTCGACACAATTCGGAATGAAATCCTGTTGAACGACGCCCTTGCGCGGTCGTATCTCTATTTTTCCGCCGATGACGGACAGTTTATCCGCAGGGAAAAAGGCATTGCAAATTGTTATGTAGCACGTATCGACAGCCTATACGTAAATCTCCAAAACAACGGACAAGATTTTAATGATGAGGAAAACTGGGCGATACTCATTACCGATAAAGATTCGGTAATCTATAAAGGGTTCGAATTTAAACCGATCCAGGAAGGCGATTATATAGTCAACAGTTTTTACAGGGATAATGACGGAAGCCTACTATATACTCCGATCTACTCCGATACCATTTACCAGTTCACGTCCCCGGCAACTGCCTATGCGAAATATGTGATATGCCAGGAGAAAAGCATATGGGAACTTTATAATGAAAAATTAACGGCATTGGAAATACGTCAGCGGATTAAAGAAAACAATTACACGAGAAGTGGTACCGATTTTATTGCGACGGGAACCCATGTGTTCTTTACTCTCGATAGTAAGTATAAAGAGTATGTTGGAGTGAAACCCCATTTTTGGGATAAACGGAATAATATCATTTACAAATGGGATGAAGGTATCCCGTCGCCAATACGAGATCTTATCGACCATCCGAAGGCCGTTTACGGGAACACATTCGTCAGCATCTCCCCCACAGTAGGAATACCAAAAGAATACAGATACCTATTTAATCCCCGACTCAAAAAATTACTGGACAATTCGAACGAGGGCGATAACCCCATATTAGCTTTGTATACGCTGAAATAGCCGCAGAAACTCTTGGTTCCATATTATTAAAAAACCACATGAAACAACTAACCGCCATTATTTTAACCGCCTTGATCTGGGCATGCGGAGCCCAGCCACAAAACGACAGCAGGGCATTAGAACTGTCCGACACGAAAATTATTAAAATCACCTACGACACTCCGCACCCGATTCGGGCCGATAATGCCAGAATTATCGGCATGGATGAAATGCTCGATATGGTCAAATCGATCGACTATATAAAACTGGGTTCATCCGAGCCCATCGGCGTAATAGACAAAATGATCGTTACAAAAGACAAAATCTATATATTGGACTGCCATACCGCACAGCAGATCTTCGTATTCGACAAAACGGGCAACCTGTTGTTCCGCATCAAGAACAAAGGCCGGGGGCCGAAGGAATACCTGAGTGTCGCGGATATGCAGGTAGACACCATCCGGAATGAAATACTTGTAAATGACGCGCTGGCCCGCTCCTACCTTTATTATTCCACCGATGACGGGACATTCCTACGGCGGGAAAAGGGAATAGCGAACTGTTATTTGGCGCATATCGACAGTTTGTATATAAATTATCAAATCCCAGGACAGGATTTTAACGACAATGAGAATTGGGCGATTCTCGTTTCCGACAAAGACTCCGTCCTTTACAAAGGATTCACCCCGACACCTCTGCAAGACAACAATTTTGCAGTCAACAGTTTCACTTATGACTGCGATGGAAAGCTTTTGTTTACTCCAGTCTACTCCGATACTGTTTACCAATTTATGTCTGTATCCATAGTATCACCTAAATATGTGATCCACCAAAAGAAGAGCATATGGAATCTTTATAACCAAAAAATACCCCCTCTGGAAGTAGATAAGTTAATCAAGCAGAACAACTACACAAGATATGCGGGTAAATTTCTTGATGGGGAAAGTTATGCTTCTTTTGAAATAGCCCACAAATGGGAGGAATATATTACCCCCAGACCTTATTTTTGGGATAAAAGAACCGACATAGTGTTTGCATGGGATACTGCCAATGTGGATGAAGATGCAATTGTCCATGAAATTATCCGACAACCGATAGCCGTCTACGGCGATACGTTTTTCGGCACCTGTTCGCCGCAAATCCCCGAAGAATACAGGAAAAACCTGAGCCCCAAGATCAAAAGCCTGCTGGAGTGTTCGAAGGAGAGCGACAACCCGATCGTGGTTGCGTATACGTTGAAATGACTATAGCAACAACTATATTTCTTATGACACGACAGTTAAAAAAGGTTACACGATAATAATTAAGAAAATATTTGTCAAATAATATTATTCTGCTTAAATTTGATAACCGACACCCACTTTATATAGTAAATAAATTAATGAAATCATCTCTCTAATTTAAACAAACAGCCCATGTTTGCCACCCTTTGCATACCTGTTGCCGAAACCATCGTCCGAGATAAGGATCCGTCTGCAAGTCGCTGGAAACAGTTATTCACACTTCGAACTTGAATACTCCGCCCCGCGACACTGCGGAGCGTCGTTCCCACTCCTTCCCGGGACAGTGAAATATGCCCCCTGAAATTCCGCAACTCGATCCATCTCCTAACACCAAAACAAGCCTATGATACCGGAGATCATACGAAAGATATTAATCGTCGTCGCAGGAACCATACTCCCCGCAGCGGCACGGTCGCAGAGTTCGGCAATTGCGCCACAGGAATCGCAGCAGATACAACTCCGCCTGACGCTCGACAAGGCGATCTATTCGGCGCAAAACCATTCGATCGCCGCGATGGTCGCCAAATATACGTTTCTCTCCTCGTACTGGTCGTTCCGTTCCTACCAGGCAAGCCGGCTTCCGTCGCTCAACCTGAGCGGCGAGGTGCTGAGTTTCGACCGTTCGCTGCGCCTGTTGCAGGATTACGACACCGGAGAGATGCGTTATCTGGAGAACTACAACCTGCAAAACACACTGGGGCTTGCCATCCAGCAGAATATCACTCTGACGGGCGGCACCCTCAGGCTTTACTCGTCGCTCAACCGCCTCGACCAGTTCGCCCCCAAGGAGTCTAAATCCTATTATTCACAGCCCATCACGCTTTCCTACACCCAGCCGCTCTTTGCCTACAACAGTTTCAAATGGAATAAGAAGATCGCCCCGAAAGAGTACGAACTGGCCAAACGCACCTACATCGAAGCCATGGAGGACATTACGGTGCAGGCCGTGAGCTACTATTTCAGCTTGCTGCTGAGCAAAACCAGGCATACCATCGCCGTCAAGAACTACGGCAATACCAAATCCCTCTATTCCATAGCCGAAGAACGGCTCAAACTGGGGAGCATCACCAACGACGAGCTGCTCCAGTTGCAACTGCGCATGCTCAACGACAGCCTGGCGATCAACGACACGGCACTGGCAGTCCGCGAGCAGCGCATGAGGTTCAACTCTTACCTGCGTTACAGCGAGAACGTCGATATAGACCCGGTGCTCGACGAGCAAATCCCCGCCATCGAAATCGACTATGTGACCGTACTGGACAAGGCGCTGGAAAACTCGTCGTTCAATGCCGGCAACCAACTGCGAGCGCTCAACGCCGAGGCAGGCATCGCCCAGGCCAAGGCCGAACGGGGCGCTACGGCCACGATAAATGCCCGGTTCGGGTTGTCCCAAACCGGCGAAGAGTTCCGGACGGCCTATTCGAACCTGCTCGACCAGGAGGTCATCGGACTTCAGTTTTCCATCCCGCTTTTCGACTGGGGCATGGGCAAGGGCCGCGTCCGCATGGCCAAGGCGAGGGCCGACATGGTGCGCAACCAGATCGAGCAGGACGAAACCGATTACCGGCACACAATCTATACGCTCATCGAACAATTCCACAACCAGCGGAACCAATGCGTCGTGGCCGCCCGGGCACGGGAGGTCGCTGAAAGCCGCTATGCCATGGCGATGGAGAATTTCCGGCGGGGCACGGTGTCGGTTACGGACATGAATACGGCGCAGACCGAAAAAGACCAGGCCAGCCAGACCTACGTGTCGGCGCTGGCCGATTTCTGGAACTACTACTACTCGCTGCGCCGCAAAACCCTCTACGACTTCATTTCCCACACCGATATCAGCGTCGAGTTCGACCGCCTCATCGAAGAATAACCCTTGCCATGAAACAACACTACCTTTATCTGCTTTGTGCAGCGCTCCTCGCGGGCTGCGGCAAAACGAAGAACGCAAAGACCGATGCGGCACAGGATCGCATGCAGCACCGTATCGAACACAACGAAGTCACGGTGGATACGCTGCAAAGGCGCGACTTCATGCGGGAGCTGATCAGCAACGGACGGCTGGCAGCCTCGAAGCGCAGCACGCTCTCCTTCGAGGTTTCGGGGACAATCGCGGCGATCGATGCGAAGAACGGATCCCGCGTAGGCGCCGGGGAGCCGATCGCCCGCATCGACACGAGCGACTACGCCCTTCAGCTGCACAAGGCGCGGCTGGCATTGGACAAGGCGCGGCTGGGGTTTTACGACGTATTGGTCGGACAGGGGTATCAGGCCGGCGACACGGTCACCCCTCCGGCCGGGGTCATGCAGCTGGCACGCATCCGCTCGGGGTATGCCGATGCCACGGCATCGCTGCTCAGCGCCCGCCGCAGCCTGGCTCACTGTACCCTGCGGGCTCCCTTTGCGGGAAAGGTCGCCGATGTGGAACAACAGGTCTATGAGAAATCGAAAGGCGAATTCTGCACCCTGTTGGACGACAGCCGGCTGAACGTCCGCTTCTCTGTCCTCGAATCCGAATACGGGCTGCTCAGCCCGGGGCAGGAGATCGGCGTCAGCCCGTTCGCCGACCTGCGCAAGGAGGTGAAAGGCCGCATTACGGCGATCAACCCTTCGATCGATGTGCACGGACAGGTGCAGGTCGATGCCGAGGTCGTCAACGACGGCACGCTGGCCGACGGGATGAACGTCCGGGTGGCCGTGCGGCAAAAGGTGCCCGGGCAACTGGTCGTGCCGAAGAGCGCGGTGGTCATCCGCGACAATCTCGAGGTACTCTTCCGCTACAAAGACGGCCGGGCGCAATGGACTTACGTACATACTTCGCTGGCCAACAGCCGGGAGTATGTGGTCGAAGCGAATCTGGATCGCGGGGCGGAGCTCAACCCCGGCGACCTGGTGATCGTCTCGGGGAACCTGAATCTGGCCGACGGCTCGGAGGTCTCGCTCGGCAGTGAACAATAACACCGCACCCATGTTACGCAAACTTCTCGACCGGCCTATCGCCGTGACGATGATCGCCGTCGTCCTGCTCATCCTGGGCATTGTCAGCAGCCGCCTGTTGCCTGTGTCGCTCGTGCCGGACGTCGACGCGCCGTATATCACGGTGCAGATCCCCGCACAGGGGCTTTCGGCCCGGCAGCTGGATGAAACCGTCATCACCCCGCTGCGGCAACAGCTCATCCAGTTGTCGCAGTTGACCGACCTGCGCAGCGAGGCCCGCGAAGGAAACGGCATTATCCGCCTGACCTTCGAGCAGGGCTCGGACATCGACTACCTGTTCATCGAAGTGAACGAGAAGATCGACCGTTCGACGACCTCCCTGCCCCGCGACGTGGAGCGCCCGAAGGTAATCAAGGCGAGCGTCACCGACATCCCGGCCTTCTATATCAACCTCACCGTACGGGGGGATCAACCGGCCGGGCACCGGGACGAACGGCATCCCGTATCCGACCGGTTCGCGGCGCTGAGCCGTTTTGCCTCGCAGGTCATCACCAAGCGCATCGAGCAGTTGCCCGAGGTGGCCATGGTCGACCTGAGCGGCACCGTTGCCCCGGAACTGCTGGTTATCCCCGACGAGGCGAAACTCCGCCAGGCGGGCATCACCATGGCCGCCGTCGAGGGGGCGCTGCGCCGGGCGAACGTGACGCTGGGGAGCCTTGTCATCCGGGACGGGGAATACCAGTACAACGTGAAATTCCAGTCGGCGATAAACGGCCGGAAGGATATAGAGGATATTTTTCTGAAAATCAACGGCCGGTTGTTCCGCCTCAAAGAACTGGCCACGATCGTCGAGCACCCCCGCAAACGGCAGGGCATGGTATTTTCGGACGGCCGCAACGCCGTGTCGCTGGCGGTCGTCAAGCAGGCGGATGCCCGCATGTCGAAGCTCAAGGACGAGCTCGACAAGCAACTCCGGCAGTTCCGCTACGACTATCCGGACGTGGAGTTCACCGTCACGCGCGACCAGACCGAACTGCTCGACTATTCGATTTCGAACCTGATAAACAACATCATCACGGGGGCATTGCTGGCCTGCGTCATCATCTTCTTTTTCATGCGCGACATGAAGTCGCCGATGCTGGTGATCCTGACCATTCCCGTGACGCTGATCATCTCGATCCTGGTTTTCTACCTGTTGCATATCTCGATCAACATCATCTCCCTGTCGGGACTGGTGCTGGGCATCGGTATGATGGTCGACAATTCGATCATCGTCATCGACAACATCACGGCCCGCTGGATACGCGGGGAGCAGCTGGCCGGGGCCGTCACGCAGGGCACCAAGGAAGTCATGGTTCCCATGCTGTCGTCCGTGCTGACGACCTGCGCGGTATTCGTCCCGCTGATCTTCCTCAACGGCATGGCCGGGGCGCTCTTCTACGACCAGGCCATGGCCGTAGCCATCACGCTGTTCGTCGCCTACGGGGTCTCCGTCACGTTACTGCCGGTTTATTACCGCTGGTGGTACAGCCGGCAGCAGGCTTTCCGGCCTACGCCGTGGCTCGCGTTCTTCTCCTTCGACCGGGTCATCGACGGGTACGACGCCATCCTGAAATGGTTTTTCCGCCGCCGCGGGCTGATGTGGGGTATTTATGCGATCTCGATACTGGGGCTTGCACTCCTCTTCCGGGGCATCGACAAGGAGCGGCTGCCGGCGATGACTTACAGCGACATGTTAGTCCGCATCGACTGGAACGACCGCATCTCGGCCGAAGAGAATGCACGCAGGACGGAAAACCTCGTCACCTCGCTGGGTGGCCGCATTCTCCAATCCACGGTCATGGCGGGCGTCCAGCAGTTTGTCCTTTCGCACACCGAGGAGAACGGAGTGGCCGAGGCGACGGTCTACCTCAAGTGCCATGAACCGGACGACGTGGCACCCGTTCAGGATGCCATCCGCGGCTATCTGGCGGAGAACGCCCCTGTGGCCCGCTGTTCGTTCGGCGTTTCGGGCAACGTCTTCGACATGATCTTCGCCGAGCGTGAAGCCGTGCTCACCGCACGCCTGCGCTCGACGACCGGGCACAGTGCCGACCCGGAACAGTTGCAGCAGCTGCTCGACCGCATACAGGATACGCTGCCCGGGCAGGAAATCCCGCCGGTCGCCATGCAGGAGGACATCCTCTACATCGCACAACCCGAACAGATGGCGTTGTACGGCGTGACCTACAACGACCTCATAGCCACGCTGCGCAATGCGCTCAACGAGAATACGCTCTTCACGGTCACTACGGGCGATGAATCGCTGCCGGTGGTGATCGGCAACGACCTGCGCAGTCTGGACGATCTGCTCGGCAATACGTTCATCCACACCACCGAGGCCGAAATCCCGGTCGGCATCCTGATGCGCCAGACAATGACCCGCGACCTGAAGCACGTTGTGGCCGGAGCCGAGGGTAACTATTACCCGCTCGACCTCGCACCCCGGGCCAAGGATGTCCCGGCCGTCATCGGCGCGATCCGGGGCTGTGTGGCGGAAGACGAACATTTCGAGGTGAGCTTCAGCGGCAGCTATTTCTCGAACCGCGGCATGGTAGGGCAGCTCATCGGGGTGCTTGCCGTGGCCCTGCTGCTGCTTTTCTTCATCCTGGCCGCACAGTTCGAATCGCTCGTCCAGCCATGGATCATCCTCTCGGAAATCGTCATCGACCTCTTCGGGGCACTCGTCGTCCTCTGGGTATTCGGGCAGACGCTCAACCTGATGTCGATGATCGGGCTGATCGTGGTCTGCGGCATCGTGATCAACGACTCGATCCTCAAGATCGACACCATCAATACGCTGCGACGGGAGGGCATGGCGCTCAAACACGCCATCATGGAGGCCGGGCGGCGGCGCCTGAAAGCCATCGTCATGACCTCGCTCACGACGATCCTGGCCGTAGCGCCGTTCCTGTCCCACGGCGACATGGGTTCCGACCTGCAGCTCCCGATGTCGCTGACCATCATCAGCGGCATGATTGTGGGTACGCTGGTGAGCGTATTCTTCATCCCGCTGGCCTATTACGAGATTTACAGACCCCGCCGATGAACGTCCCGCGCCCCATATCCCCGTCGCGGAGAGGGATCCCCGCATTTTCGGTGCTGCTGATCATGGCGGCGCTGGCGGTCATCGGGGCGGCCATGCTGCCCATGCTCAATATCCAGTATACGCCGTCGGCAGCCGAGCGGAGGATCGACCTCTATTTCTCATGGCCGGATGCCTCGGCACGCCTGATCGAGCAGAGCGCCACCTCGCGTATCGAAGGCGCCATGTCGACCGTCGCGGGGTGCGAGAACGTCTCTTCCCGTTCGGCCAAAGGCTACGGCAACATCTCGGTCGCATTCCGCAAGGGAACGGATATGGAAGCCGCCCGCTTCGAGGTCGCATCGGCGATCCGGAATCTTTATGCCAAATTGCCGCAGGAAATCTCCTATCCCTATATTTCACTCGCCGCCTCCGGCAACCGCGAATCCGAGACGCTGGTCTATACGATCAAGGCCGACCTGCCCTCCGAACGCATCGAAGAGTATGTGACGGCCCACGTCTCGACCCCGCTGTCGCAGGTCGAGGGGGTCGGGCGGGTCGTGTTGTCGGGTGTCACCCCCTTCGAATGGGTCGTCACGTTCGACCCCAAGGCAATGGAGGCCGCCGGGATCACGGCCACGGATCTCGCCCTGGCATTCCGGAATTATTTCCGCAGCGACGTGGTCGGGATGACGACGCTCCCGCAAGCCGACGGCAGCGAGCGGAGCGTCGTGCTGAAGCTCCGCAACCGTGCCGGGCTCGACTTCGGGGAGATTCCCGTCGCGCACCGCAACGGCCGCATCTACTACCTGCGCGATTTCGCCACTGCACGCTGGCGCGAAGCGCTCCCGGCGAGCTATTTCCGCATCAACGGCCTCAATACGATCAACCTCTCGGTGGTCGGCGAGCCTCACACGAACATCCTTCAGGTCGCCTCTTCGGTCAAGGCGGAGATGCAGCGCCTTCAAGCCTCCTTCCCGGCCGAACTGTCCGCGACGCTGACCTACGACGCTTCGCAGTACGTCTCGGGGGAACTGCATAAAATCTACCTCCGCACGCTGCTCTGCGTAGCCATCCTGCTGTTGTTCGTCTATCTGGTCAGCCGGGATTTCCGCTACCTGCTGATCATCACGGTAACGCTCGTGGTCAATATCCTGATCGCCGTGGTTTTCTATAACCTGCTCCGGCTGGACATCCATATCTATACGCTCGCCGGGATTACAGTCTCGCTGGGTATCATCATCGACACGTCGATCATCATGGTCGACCATTACAGCTACTACCGCGACCGCCGGGTATTCGTCTCCATCCTCGGAGCGCTGCTGACGACAATCGGCGCATTGGGAATCGTCTGGCTGCTGCCCGAAGAGCAGCAGGCCAACCTGACCGACTTTTCACTGGTGATCGTCGTCAACCTGGCCGTATCCCTGCTCATCGCGCTGCTGTTCGTGCCGTCGTTGCTCGATAAATTTCCGCTGAGGCGCAGCATGACGGTGTCGTCCGTGCGCCGGCGAAGGCTCATCGTGCGGTTTTCACACGGGTATGGGCGATTCATCGCTTGGGGGCGCAGGCACCGCTGGATCTTCATCGCGGCACTGGTCTGGGGGTTCGGCATCCCGACATTCCTGCTGCCGGACAAGATCGCCGAAGGCAAGGACGGGAAGCCCTCGGCATGGGCCAACGCCTACAACAGCGTCATGGGAAGCCAGGCTGTCTCCGAGCACCGGCTCCAGATCGACAAAGTCTTCGGGTCGTCGCTGCACCTGTTCCGCACCGCGACCAACCGGTACAATAATTTCCGCACGCCGGAACAAAAACGCCTTTATGTCAACGCGGGAATGGCCGAAGGGTGTACCGTCCAGCAGCTCAACGAGGTTGTGCGGCATATGGAAAACTACATCAGCCGTTTCGATCAGGTCGACATGTTCCGCACGCGCATTACCTCCTACGACAACGCGCAAATCGAGATCACGTTCAAACCCGAATTCGAAAACGGCCCGTTCCCGGCGATGCTCAAACAGGAGCTCACCTCCGCGGCGATCAATTTCGGCGGTGCGACCTGGTACATCCGGGGCATCGACGACAACTCGTTCAACAACAACGTCGTCAACAACTACCGCTCGAACCAGTTTCGGCTCAAAGGCTACAATTACGACCAGCTGTCGGCCTATGCCGATGCCCTGATCGACTCCCTGTCCCGCAACCGCCGCGTCTCCAACCCCGAAATAATGGACGGTAACGCCTGGTCGCTGCCCCACAACGAATTCAACATCCGCTACGACGGCGAGCGAATCGCCGCCGCAGGGCTCGATGTGGCCGACTATTACGGGATTCTCAGCACGATGCTCTTCAAAGAGCGGCTGTCGCCGGTTTATACCGGCGAGGAACTCCAGCAGGTCGTGCTCGAATCGGGCGACCGCGACCGCTTCGACCGCTGGCATGTGGCCAATGCCCAGGTGCGCCTCGGCTCGCGGCAAACGAAGCTCTCGGCAGTCGGTTCCATCGAAAAACAGCGTACGGGCGTCTCCATCCGCCGCGACAGGCAGTCGTACCAGATATTGGTCGGGTACGATTTCATCGGCTCGTACGAACTGGGGCGACGGCTGATCGAACGTACCGTCAAGCAATTCAACGAGGAGATCCTGCCCATCGGGTTCCGGGCCGACTCGCCGTCGTCCGGATTCTGGCAGGAGGAGAAACAACAGCAGGTGTGGCTCATCCTGCTGGTCGTGGCGATAATATACAGCATGTGCGCCGTCATCTTCGAATCCCTGCGCAAACCCGTCGTAATCATCCTGATGATCCCCATCTCGTTCATCGGGGTATTCCTCACGTTCGGCTGGTCGGATTTCGTCTTCGACCAGGGCGGGTTCGCCGCTTTCGTCCTCTTGTGCGGCATTGTCGTCAACGCCGGCATCTACCTGATCAACGAGCAGAACAACTGGGCCGATGTTTCGCACCAGCACGGGATCCGGCTCTACCTGAAGGCGTATAACCACAAGATCATTCCCATCATGCTCACCATCGTGTCGACCGTGCTTGGCCTGGTGCCCTTCCTGTACGACGGCCCCGAGGAGGTTTTCTGGTTCGCATTCGCCATGGCCGCCATCAGCGGGACGTTGTTCTCGATCGTGGCACTGGTCGTCTATCTGCCGATCTTCCTGCCGATGGGTCGTAAAACCGGCAACCTGTCATGATACGGCGCCCCCATCCGTTCCTGCGTTGCCTGCTGGCGCTTCTGTTGGCGGCCGCCTGCTGGTTCCTGCTCGTCCCGGCGCTCGAGATGCCCGTGCAGGAGTTGCAGGGAAATATCCTCCCGTCCCTGCGGGCGACCGCGGCCCTGACGGCCCTGGCGGCCTGCTACTGTCTGTGCTACCGGCCCCGCCTGTATGTGAACCGTACGGATATATATGCAGCCTTGTTCCTGGGCTGGGTCACGGCAGGCAGGTTCCTGTGGCCCGGGTTGGCTTCGGCGGTCAGGTATGACGGGCTGTTGCAGGCCGCGATGATCTATGTCGCCTTGCGGATTGTCTTTACGGCCGAACGGCGGACGACGACGCTCCTGCTCCTGCTATTGTGCCTGCTGGGCATCTATGAATCATGGGTCGGCATACGCCAGATCTATGGGTTCGCGCAGTCCAACCACGGACTGTTCAAAATAACCGGCACGCTTTTCAACCCGGGCCCGTATGCGGGGTTCATCGCCCCCGTATTCGTATGCGCCGCGGCTTGTGTCGCCAGATACCGGTTCGCCGAACGGGCATTGCGAACGTGGGGCTCGCTGCGGCGCCTGCGTTCGGGCGTCCTGCTGTGGGGCGTGGCGCCTTACCTGCTCGGCTGGGGCGCGGCGCTCATGACGGTCGTAGTCCTCCCGGCGTCGATGAGCAGGGCCGCGCTGATCGCCGTCGCCGCGGGCTGCGGGGTGCTCGCATTCCGGGAGTGGAATGTCCGGGATCGCTTCCGACGCGTATCCCGTGCGCATCCATTGCGCGTGGGGGTGCTTTCGGGGCTGGCCGTACTGCTCCTTGCGGGCGTCGGCGCCGGGGCGTACCATATCAAGCGTCCTTCGGCCGAAGGACGCCTGCTGATGTGGAAGATCGATACGCGGATCATGCTCCGCCATCCGCTCTGCGGGGCCGGGATCGGAAATTTCGCAGGCGCATTCGGCGAAGAGCAGGCACGTTACTTCGCCTCGGAAGAGCGTTCGAAAGCCGAGACCCAGGTCGCCGGATGCCCCGAGGCGGGATTCAACGAATTCCTGCAGACCGGGGCGGAAACTGGAGCAGTAGGCCTTGTGTTGCTGTTGCTGATAACGGGAAGCGCAATCGTGAGCCAGCTCAGGCGCGGCGCGCCCTTCGGTTACGGGCTGCTGGCTGCGGCAGTTTTCGCCTGCTTCTCCTATCCGTGGGACGTGTTGCCATTGCGGCTGCTGTTCGTCGTATTGCTTGCCGGGACGTGCTCGAAACGGGTTGTCCCGATCCCCGGGCGGGGGCATGTCGTCGTGTTGCTGGCACTTGCGGGATGTCTCGTATGCTGGACGGGATTGTACAGCCGCTATGCCCGCCGTGTGGAAGCCCGGCGGCAATGGAGCGAGGTTCGCGTCTGGCCGAATTCAGGGAGGTACGACTACCTGGTCGAAGACGGGCCCCGTCACCATGACGCCCTGCAGGGCGACTTCCGGTTTTTATACGACTATGGCTATGCGCTGCACAAAACGGGCGACTACCGGCAGAGCAACGAAATTCTCCGCGAGGGCATGCGGATCAGCAGCGACCCGATGTTCTGGAATATCGCGGGGCGGAATTACGAAATGCTGGGGGATGTCGCGGCAGCCGAGGAAGCCTACCTGCATGCGCACCATATGATCCCGGATCGGGTTTATCCGCTCTATCTGCTTGCCAAACTCTACCTCGCAGACGGACAGACGGAAAAGGCATACGCCGCGGCACGCCGGGTTATTGCGCATAAGCCCAAGGTCGAATCGGTGCAAACACGGGAGATGCAGGCAGAGCTGCGCAAATTGTTCGGCATGTCCCCTGCGGACGAAATACGGGAGTAATATGCGACGGGTTTTCAACTATATCTTTTGGATATGCGCAAGCGCCTGCATGCTTATCGCGGGATGGCTGTTCCTGCGGATTTTCATCTGCGACCAGTTCGTCGTCCCGTCGGAATCGATGATGCCGACCTTGTTGCCCGGGGATCGGATCCTGGTCAATAAACTGCTCGCCGGGAGCCGCATTTACAGCAAATTCGAGTTCCGGCAGGGTGTTCCGCTCCGTTCGTTCCGCATACCCGGCCTCAGAGGGGTGCATGTCAATGACGTGGTGGTCTTCAATGCCCCGCACGGGTACGACCGGGATCGCATAGAGTTCCGGATCAACTATGTCTATGCCAAACGTTGTGTCGGGACACCCGGCGACAGCATTGCCATCCGGAACGGGTATTTTTGCAATAATCGCTACAAGGGGATTATCGGCGATGCCGGAGAACAGGGACGGCTGGCTGCGATGCCGGATTCGTCGTTACCGCCCAATGTACTGCGCGCCTTCCCTTTCGATGACCGGCGCTACGGGTGGACGATCAAAAATATGGGACCTCTATATATTCCCCGTGCCGGCGACAGGATCGAACTCGACTCACTGAACTATGAGCTGTACCGACTTGTCGTGGAATATGAGACAGGCGGGGAGCTGACCTGCGACGGGAACCTCCCGCGGCTCGACGGCGAAGCGGTCTCGACATACGAATTCCGGAAAAACTATTATTTCTTCTGCGGCGACAATGTAGTCAATTCTAAGGATTGCCGCTATTTAGGGTTCGTTCCGGAAGATTTCGTCATAGGTATCGCCAGGCGTATTACATACTCCGAAAATCCGTTCGGGACAAAGCTCAAAAGTCGGTGTTGGAAAAGAATCATATGATTTTTACAATGCCACCGACAGGCCCGCTTGAAAATCCATCCCCGCGCTATCAGCCGCACCACCGGCCCCGAAGGCTCCGGCGGGAAACGCTGGGAACGCACAGGTTCAAACCGGCTCCGCATATGGGTCATTTACCCCTATCTTAGTATCATTTCACCCGCGCATGGGAGCCTGTATTTGGATTATTTTTGTTTAAAAGATTCGACGTCATGAGATCAAAAGCCTTTAAAATGTATCTGAAACCGGGTATGGAAGAGGAGTACCGCAGACGGCATGAAAAGATATGGCCGGAGCTGGAACGGCAGTTGAGGCAGGAAGGCATATACGACTATTCGATCTTCCTGGATCGGGACACCAACACGCTGGTAGGCGTGCAGAAGAACAGAGGGGAAACCGGATCCCAGCAGATGGGCGCCAACGAACTGGTGCGCAGGTGGTGGGATTATATGGCGGATATAATCGACGTCAACCCGGACAACTCGCCCGTCTCGATCAATCTGCCGGAAGTATTTTACATGGAATAGCCGCCGGAATTACTCGGAGCCGGACGGCACGTCGCAGCACGCGACCCGGTATTCGGACGGAGGGCATCCGACGTATTTCCTGAAGATCGCTGAAAAATAGGCCGCATCCTCGTACTTGAGGTAAAACGCGATCTCCTTGATGCTCAGGGGTGAGTTCAGTAACATCAACTTTGCCTTTTGCAGCTTCAGCTGGGTGATATAATGCGCAGGCGAGACGTTGGTATACTCCTTGAATGTCTTGCGAAACCACGAATAACTCATGTTGATCTTGTCGGCCACCTGCTCGGGCGTGATGTCGGTCAGCATATTCTCGCGCATAATGCTGCGGGCTTGGTCGATTTTCTCGGCCACCGCATCGTTGGAAGAGTAATCGTTGCTGTCGTAGTAGATCACGTAGGCCAGGATACTGTTCGCAATCGACGCCAGCACCTGCTGGCAGCCGGTTTTTTCCTTGAAGGCGATCTCCAGCGCCTCCTTATACCGGTCGATAATGTGCTCCCGGAAACCGATAGGATGGATGACCTTGTTACGGACGAAAAAGCCGTTGTTATAACGGCTGTCGATATGCGCCCCGCGGAAACCGATCCAATATTCCTGCCAGCCGCTCTTCTTGTCGGGGTAATAGCTGTGCCACGTATAGGGCGGAATGATGAGCATAGTTCCGCCTTTGATCTCGACGCGCTTTTCCGGCGACTCGTGGTACCAGCCCCGCCCTTTCGATATGTAAATCAGTTGGTAATTGTCCAACACGCGTCCATTTCGCGTATTAAAGTAGTAATCAGCCTGTCTCTTATACACATCTCCGAGCCCACGAGACTCCTGAGCATCTCGT
>ERZ1027264.618-NODE-618-length-24488-cov-8.097368_pt1 | contig 24488 bp, 18 predicted proteins | sample MGYA00519258_ERZ1027264 | MGnify/ENA primary metagenome ERZ1027264 (study PRJEB26926, sample SAMN06164692) | human gut metagenome | biome: ENVO:00009003; feature: ENVO:2100002; material: ENVO:00002003 | host: Homo sapiens | place: USA | collected 2012 ...
ATGCTCAGGAGTCTCGTGGGCTCGGAGATGTGTATAAGAGACAGGTGTGGATGTACGGCCAGCAAGACAAGCCCGAACCCACCAGCCGCCACACATGGGACAGCTTTTACTGCGCCTACCGCACGGACAATGCGGTGTACCTCTACGTAGAAAAAGAGAAAGCTTACTTACTGAACGACCGCATGGAAGTGGTGTGGAAGTTTTTGGCCGGCATCCTGCCCAAAGAAAAGCTGCACGACTGCCGAAAAGCATAAGATCCAGCATATATACAGGCCAAAAGAACTGCTGATGAGATATCAGCAGTTCTTTTTTGTATATAAAAAACCCACGCTGCGGCAAAGCAAAGCGCAGCGCGGGTGCGAAGATAGCTTATGTTATTGCGTCAGCCGATCAGCGGGCCAGCGTATACTTGTGCAGGGTCTTGCGCACAGCGCCGGGGCCTGCAAACAGCTCCTCGGCCATTGCCTCGATCTTCTCGCCCAGACCAACGGCATACAGATCCACGCCGAACACGTCAACACGGCTGTACAGCTTCTTCAGGCAGCTGAAGTCCTGCTCGCCTTCCTTGACCTCCAGCGGAGCAACGATGGCCTGCAGCTCAGCCAGCAGCGGATCGGTGGAAGGCTCAAAAGCCTGACCATTGTCATCGATGCCCTTCAGGTAGCGGGCGTAGCCTGCCAGCACCAGCGGGATCAGGATCAGGTTGCTCTTGTCCAGACCGCGTGCCTCGTAGGCCTTGATGGTCTCACCAAAGCGGATGGCCAGCTTCTGGGAGGTATCGGTTGCAATACGCTGGGGAGCATCGGGCATGAAGGGGTTGGGCAGACGGCGGTTGATGACAGCGCCGATGAACTCATAGGGGTTCAGCACGCCGGGATCAACGACCACAGGCATGGCCTCGATATAGCCGATCTTCTGGATGAAGGCACGCAGGTCTTCATCGGCCATCTCGGCGGAGATGAGGGTGTAACCCAGCATGCAGCCATAGATGGACATGGCAGTGTGCAGCGGGTTCAGGCAGGTGCAGACCTTCATCTTCTCGATCTTGTCCACGGTCTCGCGGTCGCAGTACAGCACACCGCCCAGCTCCAGCGGAGGACGGCCATTGGTGTAGTGATCCTCGATGCACAGGTACTGGGTCTCTTCGGCGTTGACGAAGGGAGCAGTGAAGGTGTGCTTCTCGGTGACGATGGTGTAGTTGTCCTCAAAGCCGTCGTCGGCCAGCATCTGCTGGACCTTGGCATCCGGGCGCGGGGTGATCTTGTCGATCATGCTCCACGGGAAGGTGATCTTGGTCTCGTCCTGCACATAGGCAAGGAACTCGGCGGGCACCAGACCCTGCTCCACCCACTTGGCAGCATAGGCGTGGACAGCGTTCTTGACCTTATCGCCGTTGTGGGAGCAGTTATCCATGCTCTGGACGGTCAGGGGCAGCTTGCCGGCCTTGAAGCGTTCGTACAGCAGAGCAGTGACCTTACCCATGGCCAGCACGGGGGTCAGGCCGCGCTCCAGATCAGCAGGAGCAACGCCGTAGCCCTTCTCAGTGATGGTGAAGGAGATCATCTGCAGGCTGGGGTTCTGGAAGATCTCCACCAGACGTGCCCAGTCCTCGCCGAAGGAGTAGTCAGCCTTCAGGCTCTCGGTAACGGAAGCCACCACCTTCTTCTCGATCTCGCCGGTGGACTTCAGGCAGACCAGCAGGCTCATATTGTCGTAGGGACGATAAGCCTTGTCGATGATCTCGTAGTCAAAGCTCTCGGCCACGATGACACCGCGGTCATACTTGCCGGTGTTCAGCGCATCGTTCAGGATGGCAGCCGGGAATGCACGGAAGATATTGCCTGCGCCGAAGTGCACCCAGGTGGGTTCGGCGTGGGTCTTGGCCTTGACGGCCTCGATATCGAATTTGGGCAGCTCATAGCCCTTCTCTGCCCACTCGGCGGACAGATTGCCGTTTTTGATCTCAGACAGCTTCATATTTATCAGCCCTTCTTTTTCTCTTCATCCAGACGATCCAGCAGATCCCAGACACCCAGCATGTACTGAACGCCCAGAGCACGGTCATACTTGCCGTAACCGGGGCGGCAGTTGCCGGGGCCTTCCTCCCACAGCTGACGGCCGTGGTCGGGACGGATGTAGCCCTCAAAGCCGCAGTCATGGTAAGCACGCAGCACCTCGATGATGCCGGTCTCGCCGCAGCAGTCGCGGTGAGCAGCCTCGGAGAAGTCGCCGTTGGGGAAGTGGTGGATGTTGCGGATGTGACCAAAGGCAATGCGGTCGCAGTGCTTGCGCACGATCTCGGCACAGTTGTTGTTGGGGTTTGCGTTCAGGCTGCCGGTGCACAGGGTCAGGCAGTTGTACGGATCATCCACCATGCTCAGGAAGCGGTCGATGCTCTCAGCATCCACCAGCAGACGGGGCAGGCCGAAGATATCCCAAGGGGGATCATCCTGATGGATAGCCATTTTGATGCCGCACTCATGGCAGGTGGGCATCAGTGCTTCCAGGAAGTACTTCAGGTTTTCCCACAGCTTTTCCTTGGTGACAGGGGCGTAAGCCTTGAACAGCTCGTCCAGCTTTGCCATGCGCTCCGGCTCCCAGCCGGGGAAGGTCATGTTATACTTCTCAGTGAAGGACATGATGTACTCAGCCATAGCCTTGTAATCGCCCTTGATCTTGTCCTTCTCATAGAACAGTGCAGTGGAGCCGTCGCCCACGGGGTGGAACAGATCGGTACGGGTCCAGTCGAACACCGGCATGAAGTTGTAGCAGATGACCTTGACACCGAACTTGGACAGATTGCGGATGCACTGCTTGTAGTTCTCGATGTACTTGTCGCGGGTGGGCAGGCCGATCTTGATGTCATCGTGGACATTGACAGACTCGACCACGTCCATGTCGAAGCCGTAGGCGTGGATCTGATCGGCGACCTTCTGGATCTCGTCGATCTCCCAGATCTCGCCGGGCATCTTGTCGTGCAACGCCCAGACGATGCTGGTCACGCCGGGGATCTGCTTGATGTCGCTCAGGCTGATGGGATCGTTGCCCTCGCCATACCAGCGCCAACCCATTTTCATAGGCATAGGAAAATCCTCCTGTTTTATAGTTTCTGCTTTGCATTTTCCGCGCAGCCGTGTGCCGCGCTCTTGTACTTATATTCTAGTATATCAGTTGCGTTTTTTCAATGGTCGCTTTGCCGGTTTTTAATGTTTCTTCTTGTATACTTTAGACAAAAAGAACAAAAATCCGTCGGACATCACCCGCCCGACGGATTTTTACACGATTCAAAATGCCGGTTTCAGCGTTTCAGCTTCTGCCGGATGGACGGAGCCAGCACATCCTTGAAATATTCAAAGGTGTCCAATTCCAGAATGGCAGAGCCTGTCAGATAAATGCCCAGACCAACCACCACCTGAATGATCACCGTCAGCAGATCCGGCAGGTGCAGGAAAATGACCAGATACATGCACAGGCCCGCGCCCGCTGCCAGCAGCAGGGTCGGCAGGATATCACGCATCTGTTCCAGATAGCCATAGCCGATCAGCTTTTTGTTGAGCTGTGCATCCAGGATCTGGGTCACAACATTCGTGATCAGCATACCATATGCAATGGCCTCGACGCTGACACGGAATGTTGCCAGCAGAAGAAGGATGCACACCCCTTCGTTCAAAAGCTGACATTTCAGGTAAAGATCGCTGCGGCCCACCGCCTTGGCTGCATTCAGGTTTGCCGTGATGATCGGCCAGCACACATACCCCAGACAGAACACCCTGAGGAACAGCACACAGGGCAGCCACTTCTCGGTGAGGATCAGGCGCACCAGCGGTTCGGCACAGAACGCAGTGCTCATCATCACCGGCGCAATAATATAGGTACAGGTCTTGATGGAGCGGCGGGTCATGTTCTTGACCTGCGCACGGTCATCCTGCAGTGAGGACATGACCGGGAACAAAACGCTCTCAATGGAAGTATCCACGCTTGACGCGATATTATAAGTCAGGTTATCGCCCTGATTGTAATACGCCAGATCCGCCGAGGTGTACATCTTGCCGATGATCAGGCTGCGCAGGTTGTTGTAGATGACGCTGCTCAGCGACGAGGCCAGCAGCTTCCAGCCATAAGAGAGCAGCCCTTTCAGGTGCTGCCACGAAAACTCCATCTTAGGCCGCCAGGAGGACAGCTTCCACAGCACCAGCGTGTCCACCGTGATATTGGATACCTGCTGCACCACCAGCGCCCAGACTCCAAAGCCCATATAGGCAAGGCCCAGGCCCAGGACCGTGGATACGATCGCGCCCGCAAAGGCGGAATAGAAAAAATACTGGAACTTCATGTTCCGGGTCACATGCGCCTGCTGGATCGTTTTGATGCCGCAGACCGCCACTGTCAGGCTGATGCCGCGAAAGATCGGGGTCATGCTGGGGTCATTGTAGAAAGCAGCCAGATACGGTGCCGCCACGAACATTCCCCCATACAGCACAAAGCTGATCACAATGCTGAAAAAGAACGCCGACGAGTAATCCAGCTCGTCCACTTCCTTCTTCTGCACCAGCGCGGTGCCAATGCCGCAGTCCAGCAGGACATACATGATATTGTTGAACACCGTCACCAGTGCCACCTTGCCGTAATCATCGGGTGTAAGGATGCGCGCCAGAAGGATGGACACCACCGCTGAGATCAGCTGCACACCGCACCGCTCTGCAAAGCGCCAGAAAAAACCGTTTACAATAACATTTTCTTTTTTCTCGTTCATTCCTGCGTCCACTCAAATTCCTTTCAAAAAACCGGTCGGTCTGCACCCTGCGCAGAAATGCATTTCCGCCGTATCCTTATCATCTTCTTCCCTGCTGCCAAAACAACTGAGCAGAGATAGTTAGTTTTATAATATCACACCCATCCATGCATTTCAACCAACATATTCTTAAGAGAAATGACGGCCCGAAAATTTCATTTAAAAAGAGAAAAAGCGCTTGACTATCTGCCAGGAACGTGGTAATATATTCAAGCAGTCCGCATCACGGTCTTTCACCTCAGAGATTTCAGGGCTGCGAAAACAATACGGTATGCGAGGGTGGCGGAACTGGCAGACGCGCACGTTTGAGGTGCGTGTGGTTTATCCTTGGGGGTTCGAGTCCCCTCCCTCGCACCAAAAACCAGTACACATTGTGTGCTGGTTTTTCTTTTTTGTTTGAGCGATGGAAGGGGCTTGAACAGGGCGGCGGCGCATAGCGCCGCAAGCAATCAGCCCAGTGGGCTGTTGCTTAGCCCGCGGGTCCCAACGCGTAGGAATGTCTACCGTGGAAGCTGTGGATCGAAAGATTTCATGGCTTTTTTGTTTTGTAAGCCATGGCTGCACGGTTTCTGCACGGTTTTTGCACGGTCGGTGTTTTCCATGTCCGATGATGTAGGGCGCTGTATTGCATTGCAATCAGTGCCCTTTTTTGCATCAGGTGAGCAGGGCTAAGCGGAGTTTTGCCTTCATCTCCGGGTCGGCATCCTTGAGCAATTCCAAAAGAGCCGTCATGGAGATGGTGGGTTCGCCTGCGGCGGGTACAGCCTGCGGGCTGGGGGTGTCGGGCTTGGCATAGAAGCCGCTTTCAAACTTCTTGCCCAGCTCCACACGGGAGGACTGCTGGATATGGGCGTAGGTGTTCACCAGCATATCCGCACTGGCGTGTCCTGTGGTCCCCTGCACTGCCTTAATGTCGCCGCCGGAGATCATCAACTGGTAGGTGGCACTGGAGTGACGCAGCCCATGAAAGACGATGCGCGGGAACTCCGGGTGGGCGTCCTGCCATTTCAGGAACTTCTTGCGGATAAGCACCGGCTCCACCGCCAGACCGTTGGGGAGCCGCAGCAGCATCCCGCTGTTGCGGTAGCGCTCCGGGTCGAGGGCTTCTTCCCGTTTCAGCCGTTCCAGCCACTGCTTCAGTTCCTCCCGCAGGGCAGCGGTCATAAAGATGGTGCGGCAGGAGGCCTCGGTCTTGGTGTCTTTCAGGATGAGGGAGGTCTTGCTGCCCTCCAGCTTGTCCGGGAAGATGCGGAGGATGCAGCCCTTGTCCACCTGCGCCAGCGTGTCCTTCTGCACCCGCTGCATGGAACGGTTGACGGTGAAGGTGCCCATGCCGTTGGCAGCATCAAAGTCGATGTCCTCCGGGGTCAGACCTGCCACCTCCCCTTCTCGCAGCGCACCAACCAGCGTCAGGTGCACCGCCAGATGCAGGATGGGATCCTCCATGCTGTCCAGTGCTGCCCGCATCTCCTCCACCTCCCAGATGCTGCGCTCTTGGGTGGTCTTTTTGGGCGCTTCCACCGGGACGGGGCTTTTGATGAGGATGCCCCACTCCACCGCCAGCAGAAAGGAATTGTGCAGCAACTGGTGGACCTCATGGAGGGTAGTGCCGGAGAGGGTGCGCTTCTGCTGCTTGGGCGAGAGGTCTCGCCGCTTGCCGCCCACATACTGTCCGCAAGGGGTCTTGCTCAGGGTGTCGTACAGGGCTTCGATGTGGTAAGGCCGCAGCTTCTGCATCTGCATCTCCCCGATATAGGGGATGATGAGGTTCTGGATAAGGGCCAGATTGGATTGGTAGGTCTTGGGTGCCCACTTGTGCTTGCTGCACTGCTTGGGCAGCCAGTCCATCAGGAACTCCGCCACCGTCACTGTGGACGGGATCAGGAAATTGCCGGTCGCCAGTTCATGCTCGATCTGCTTCTGGCGTTTCACCGCCTCCTCTTTGGTGGGAAAGCTCTCCCATTTGTCGCAGCTCTTGCCGTGCTCGTCCTGATAGGTGTAGCGGACACTGTAAGAACTGCCGCGTTTCGTGATATATGCCATAGATTTGCCTCCTTATCAAGCTGCCCGGTAGAGCCACGCATCGAAGCTGTCTTTCGGGATGCGGATGCTTCCGCCTGCCCGCAGGACACGGAACTCGGTGGTGCTGTTGCACAGGTTGTAGGCGGCACGCTGGCTGATGGCCAGCATCTGTGCGATCTCTTTTACCGTGTACACCAGCTTAGTGGTCTCAGGGCTGTTGGTCGGAGACTTGACGGCATTGGTTTGAGTGACCACCTCCATTGTAGCCGGAACAGAGTCCGACTGCAAGAATTTTTTCGTATAATCTTCAAATTTCACAGATGCGTTCTTCTCAAAATTCATATCCATATGCTTTTCTCCTTATACTTCATGGCGCACCACAGGTTCCTGCGTGCGGTTTTCGTAGAATCGAATGACCTCCGGCGGGATGCTGTCCAGCGTTTTCAGGGCGGCTTCATAGTCCTGCCGCAGCTTGGCATCCTCCAGACGCTTCAAGACGCTCCCTTCCTTCGCTTTGTCCAGCGAGGCAGAGAGCGTCTTGTTCTTCTCTTTCAGTTTTTCGTTTTCGGCGGCGGTCTTGGTGAAGGCTACGTTGTACTTTCGCAGCTGGTCCTTCATCCGTGCTACGTTGGGGATATAGCTGTCCAGCACCTTGCTGATCTCCGCCGCACGGCTCTTGCCGTTGAAGGGGGTGATACCCACCAGCAGGGCATCCAACTGCTCCTTCTGCTTGGTCAGTTGGGTCATCTCCTTGAAAATGCGGGGCGGGATGTGCTCCCGCCCGGTCTGGCTGGCGCTTTCACCCCGTTCCAGCTCCGGGTACTGCTTGACCATGTGCTGCCAGAACTCGTCCTGCCACCTCACAAGATTCTTGCGGTTGCCAATGATCTCTTTCGCGCTCAGCCGTCCGTCAGCAGTCAGGGGCACAAAACAGAGGTGCAGGTGGGGCGTTTTCTCGTCCATGTGGACAACAGCAGAGAGAAAGGTATCCGGGCACTGTCTGCCCTCCAAAAATTTCAGGGCGTACGCAAAGTACGCCCTGATCTCCCGGTTGGTCTTATCCTTGAAAAACTTCGCGTTTGTGAAGCGCAGCGGAACAATGAAAGCCCCAGTGGGGCTTTTAAGTGACAGAACGGTCTTGCGCAGCAAGATGGAGGGGCCTTGCCCCGACAAGTTCCGGGCTGGCGGTGACAAGAGCTTCCACCACCCGCACGCTGTCCTTGCGGACACGGCAGTGGGCGGCGGCTATCATGCGGTCAGCTTCCTCCCGGTATCTGCCCTGCGGCTGCACCAGATGGAGGTTGTAGCGGCTCCGGCTCGTGTCGATATCCGGGTTGCTGGCGTACTGCTTCTTGGTGCGCTCATTGTGGGCTTCAATGGGGCTGATGGCAGGCCCCTTGTACTTTTTGAATCGAAGAATTCGCGTTTGTGGAGCGCAGCGGAACAATGAAGTCCCCAGTGGGGACTTTAAGCGACAGAACGGTCTTGCGACAGCAAGATGGAGGGGCCTTGCCCCGACAAGTTACGTATTGGGCTTTCATAGATCACGCTCCTTCTTGGGGTGTACAAAAAATCTGTACGGACTTCAAATAACCTGTACGGTCTGTACGGCGTACAGAAATCTAAAATACAAACGATAATGCGCTTTAATTTGCTTCAATTCGCCGTACGGATGTGTACAAGTACAGACCGTACAGGTTGTACGAACTTCTTCCGTGAAAAAATGCACTTTTTACGGACAGGGGTGGACAAGCGGTTCGATGCCTACAAAACCCCGCACCCTGCGGCCACCGGGCAGGTAGATGTTGTTGGTGACTTCAAGGTTGTAGCGGCGGTCATTCTGTCGCAGCTCTGCGCTGAAACGGATGGCAGATACGCTGTGACAGGCGTTGTCCTCGCACCACTGCTTATAAATGTCGTAGAACTCCTTGGAGCTGATGGAGTAGTCTGCCTTGAAGCGAAAGTAGCCCTCGGATTCCATGAAGTCGATGATGTTGTTGCTGCTGCGCTTGATGGTGTCCACGTTGGCCGCGGCTCGTTCGCTGACCGTGAAGCGGAAATCGTTCTGCACCAGCCGGTGCAGCCCTTTCAGACACCAGAGCAGGATGCCTTCCAACTCGGCGCACATCTTCTCCACAAGGAAAGGGTCGTCTGTGCGGTCGGCAGGCTTGTCCTTAGTGGTCAGGATAAGTTGGCGGCGAAAGAAACCGTCCGAATGGTCGTACAGCGAGGTCAGCGCACCGTTGCCGAAGCAGAGGAACCGGGCATAAATGTCGCGCTGGTAGCTCTGGACACCCTTGCGCTCCAAGTCCAGCTTGGCTTCGGCGGTCACGATGGTCTTGATATAGTTGGTCTTGGGCAGGGCGTTCATGTCCATGTCATCGTCGATCATCAGCAGGCGGCGTTCCAGATCGGCACGGGCAAAGCGGTTGTTCTCGACTTTCTGGACGCTGCCGTTGCTGGCGGCATCTCCCATGAGCCGTTTCAGCACCAGCCCGATGCGGGACTTTCCCTCGCCGCCTTTGCCAACGATGAGCATCATCTTCTGTCCCTTGGTGCTGGGGATCAGGCAGTAGCCCAGATATTCCTGCAAGGTGGGGATGTCGGCATCGTCCAGCAGCTCGTGCAGAAAGGTCAGCCAGCGGTCAGGGCTGGCGGCTTTGGGGTCATACCTCACAGGTAGGCGGTTCTGGCAGAACAGGCGGCTCTCCTGAAAAGAGCCGTCCGGCAGATGGTACACGCCGTTCTGGAGGTGGATGCAGTCCTGTTCGATGGGAAACGGGTCGGAAAAGGCCAGCAGCTTGATGGTCTCCAGAATGTTGGTGACCTTTTTGGACAGGCCGGAGGTGACGTATTCCTCGATGTTCTCCAAGATGCGCTGCTTGATCTCGCTCTCATCCTCTACCGGGCCGTCCAGCGTGTACAGCGTTCCGTTGACGCATTTCAGCGGCCACTGTTCCAGAAAGGCACGGCCAAACTGGACTTCGTCAATTTTCTTGCCGTTGTACCAGTCCGGCCATAAGGGGTTGCGGGAAATGTTTTTCTTCATAGGGTGGTTCTCCTTTAGAAAAGTGAAGTGGTGGGTCTCACCGTGAGACCCACCACTTCAGGTGAATAAATTATCAGGCGCACTTTGCCAGAGCAAGGCGGTCGGTGCGCTCCTCTAACATCAGCAGGTACGACCCGGACAGCAGCTGTGCGGCGGCAGCGGCCTTCTGCTGGGGCGTCCCAAATGCAACGCAGTCCGTCAGGTGCTCGATGGTCTCGGTCATGTGGAGGGCTTCCACGAACCGCTCGTCCAGCGGTTCTTCCGGGCTGGCGGGCTTGTAACGCTCTCGCCAGTCGTGCAGCAGGTCAAGATAATCGGTCAGCACCCGCAAGCAGTAGGCGATGTCTGCCCACTGCTCGTCAGTCAGGCCACGCTTGGGCGGCAGGGCGATGGCATTGGCGGGCGGCTTGTCCGGGTCAAGCCCGAAGTCGTGTATCAGCTTCTCGGCGGCTTGCCGGGGGTTCAGGTCAAACAGCTTGGCGGTGAGGTCGATGGCATCGCCGTTGGCTCCGCAGCCAAAGCAGTAATAATAGGTGTCGTTCAGCTTCATGCTGGGGTCGCTGTCAGAATGGAACAGACAGCACACCATGCCATGGCGGTCGGGCTCCATGCCGTACATCTCTCCCACCTGCCGAACGGTGATGGCGGACTTGATCTTTTGATATAAGCTCAAAATTTCTCCTTTGGTCAAAGGTTTTGGCACGGACCAATTTGATCCCTGCCACGTTCAAGGTCACCGGTGTTCCCCAAATGGGAACTTCGGTGAAGCCGGTCTCCCTTGCTGCCTCCCGACAGGAAATCTTTTTGGACTCTGTGTCGGCCCCATGCAGGGCGCTCGCTCCCCCGATGGGAGGTCTTGGCGGTCTGGGCAGTTCGGACGGTCATTCTGTTCTCAAGGTTCTGGTATGAAAGATATTTCAGAGGGCTTTCGCGGGAAGCCCTTAATATGTTCGCTGCTGGGGAGTTAATATGTTTTCTTTCTGTCTATAGGATAGCACCGCAATGGCCGCTGTGCCGTATATCCATAATGTCGGAAAACAGGTGCAGAAACTGCAAAATTCCACGCTTATGGACAGGAACCGCCGGAAGTGGTATACTGTGCAAAAAACATCGGAGGTGCGACCATGAACATCAAGCTGACACTGGGAGAACGGCTCAAAGACCTGCGTGTGGAGCGGAATCTGAAGCTGGAAGCTCTGGCAGAGCAGACGGGTCTGTCCAAATCGGCGCTGTCGAAATACGAGAGTGACGATGTGACCGACCTCAGCATTTACGCCGTGACAACACTGGCTGAGTTCTATGGCGTGACCACCGACTACCTGCTGGGTGTGACGGAAAACAAAAAACGCCCAGATGCAGTCCTTTCGGACTTGCATCTGAGCGATGGCGCAGTGGACGTATTAAGGAATGGAAAATTCAATCATCGGCTGCTGTGCGAACTGATCGTGCATAAGAATTTCCGGCGGTTCATGACCGATCTGGAAATCTATGTGGATGGATATGTCAGCGCAAACATTCAAAACCTCAATGCTGGTCTGGAAGCGACCCGGCAAATGCTGAAAAAGAAGTATGCAGCAGATGAAAATGATCTGTACATGAGCACCTTGAAGCTGGGGCAGATCGATGAAGATGAGTACTTTGGCCGGGTCTTGTATGACGAGTTGGTGGCTATCCTGAAGAACATCAAGACGGAACACCGCAAGGACAAGACCACTTCGGATGGTTCAATGATCGACAACCTGATGAAGGAACTGGAGGATGCACAGAAACTTGAAGGGTCTGCGGATGAAAAGAAGATCCGAACAGCATTGAAGGCAATCGGCATCAACTACGATAAGCTGACAGAAGATGAAAGAAAGCTGATAAAGAAGATTCTTTATAAAACGGCAATGCTAAAACCGGGGACACTTGCAGGCAACCGGGGCAAGCACAGACGCTGATCATTTGCCTTGCGGCTTATAGGAGAAACGCTGCTGCGGCAGGACGGGAGAACGTACACCATTGGTTCCTCTGAAAGCCTGCGCTGGGTGGGCAGAAACCATTAGCTGCCATGCCCATCCGCGCATCCTTCTGCCACAGAACAGGTGCTTGCCGGAGCCTCTCGCAGCCCCTTTTCCGCGTCAGCCGGAACCAAGGTGTAACACACTAGACTTTGCAAGCAAAGTCGTGTGTGCCAAAGGGATGCTGCGGCCCCTTTGGAAACCCAAGAGAAACGCCCATCAACTGCGCTGTTCGTCCTCGGCCAGTGCGCTGATCCGCTTGCCCATGGCCTTGACCAGCGGAACGACGAGCGCATTCCCCATGGTGAAATAGCGCAGTCGTTCCGGCATCCCGGCGGTCCAATCATCCGGGAAGCCGTTGAGCCGTTCGCATTCGATGGGCGTTAAGGTGTGCGGAAATATTGACCGTCTACATTGAAGTTTGTCACAAGTTTGGTATAATGGTTGTAACAACTGAAAAATTTGTGGATTTTGCTTGGAAGTGGGTTGATGCAATATGAAAATTTTACACTGCGCAGACTTACATATGGATTCGCCGATGGAGACACACATGACGTCGGAACAGGCACGGATCCGAAATGCTGAAATCCTGAAGTCTTTCAGAAGAATGACAGAGTATGCTGAACAGCAGAAGATTCGGCTGGTGTTGATTGCGGGTGACCTTTTTGACAGGGAGCGCATTACCAAGCGCACGGTAGAAGGCGTTTTGGATGCTGTTCGCAGTACGCCGCAGATCGATTATCTTTATGTCAGCGGAAACCATGATGATAAGACCCATGCCTTTGTGGATCAGGACGTTCCGCAGAATTTCAAGTCCTTTACGGATCAATGGTCGACATTTGTTTATGGTGATGTAGCGGTATCCGGAATTGAAATTACCAAGGCGAGTGCAGCAAGACTTTATGAACAGCTGCCTGCACAGAAGAGTAAAGTGAATATTGTCATGCTTCATGGACAAATTTCGACGGCCTGTGAAGTGGATCAGGTGAATCTGAATTTGCTCAAAGGAAAAAACATCCAGTATCTTGCGCTGGGCCATATCCATACATACATCTGTGAGCAGCTAGATCGGGATGGAATCTATTGCTACCCGGGTTGTCTGGAAGGACGCGGATTCGATGAGTGCGGAGAGAAGGGCTTTGTCGTTCTGGATACGGCTGCACGGAAACTGGAACCGGAATTCGTTCCTTTTTCAACGCGGCAACTGCACCGTGTGAAGGTCGATATCACGGGGGCATCGACAAACAGTGCGGTATATCAGAAGATGAAGAAAGCCGCACAGCAGATCTCGGAAAGAGATATGGTAGAATTTATCCTTACCGGTGCGGCAGACCCTTCCGCGCGCATTGCGAAGAAATATCTGTACAATCTTGCGAAGGACGATTTCTTCTTTATCAAAATAAAGGACGAAACGAAGCTTGTGCTGGACCCGAAAGATTATGAAAAGGATGTGTCGCTGAAAGGCGAGTTTGTCCGGTTGGTCATGGCAAGCGATGCAAGCGAAGAGGACAAGGTCAAGATCATTCGCACAGGGCTTGAAGCACTGACCGGGGAGGAAGTGACGGTATGAAACTTTTGGAATGCCATGTTGATAATTTTGGCAAGCTATCGAATTATGATTATCGTTTTTCAGAGGGTCTGACGGTAATACAAGAACCGAATGGCTTTGGAAAAAGTACGCTGGCTGCGTTTATCAAGGCGATGTTGTATGGATTTCCCAGAACCGCTGGACGAAGCGTTGCAGGTAATGAACGGAAGAAATATCTTCCGTGGCAGGGCGGAACCTATGGCGGAAGCTTGGACTTTGAATTTGATGGAACCGCTTACCGGGTGTGGCGGACGTTTGGAAAAACCACAGCGAAAGACACCTTTAAGCTTTGGGATCTGACTAACCGCAGGGAGAGTAAGCATTTCAGCGAAAAGTTAGGTGAAGAACTGTTTCAATTGGATGCAGAATCTTTCATGAGGAGCGTCTATATGTCACAGTCGCAGAATACGGATACAACGGCAACTACGTCCATTCAGGCAAAACTGGGCAATCTGGTCGATAACACAGATGATCTGAATAACTACGATTCGGCGATGGAACGTTTGCGGACAGCGCGGTCGAATTATCGGAAATTCCGTGGGAATGGCGGCCTCATTGACGGAATTCAAGAACAAATTGAGCAGACGGAACGTGACTTGGCACAGGCTGAGACCCAAAAAGATCCGCTGGAACGAAAAACAGAAACAGTTGAAAAACTGTGCCAAGAAAAAGAACAGCGGGATGATACCCTTTCTGCGATCCGTGAAAAGATCACAAAGGCTTCTGCACAGCAGGCGACCCAGACGCTGCGCGATCAATTCACGGAATTGGAGAAAGATCTGCACGATGCGGAAAGCGCTGCGCAGGCACTGGACCAATCTTATCCGAAGGGGTATCCGACAAAAACGGAAATCGCGGAGCAAAGTAAAAATATATTGACGATCGGAAATTCGCAGAAAGATCTGATTCAGTTAAAATTGCGGCCGGAAGATGTTCAATGCGAAACCCAAAACCGGGAACTTTTTGTAGACGAAACCGAAACGGATGCGGCAATCCGGGAATGCCAGAAAGATTGCGAGGAATTTGTAAAGGCAACCGAACGGGCAAATGTGCAGGTGCGAAAAGAAGAACTGGAACGGAGGGGAAAGCTGTCGCGGCTTTTTCAAGCGGGTGAACCATCCGATCAGGAGCTTCGGGAATGCAAAGACAAGGTGCGCGATTTGTCCCAGAAGCAGGGAGAATTAACCGCTCACCAGTTGACCGCGGCAGAAGCAAACAGCCTGTCGGAACTCTTGCAGTTCTTTGACGGAAAGAGCGTCAATGAACAGGAACTGGATCAGTGCAAGAAAGCAGAGGAGAAGATTCGGGACTGTCAGAGTAAGCTTCAGAACAGCGGTCTGTCAGAAAAGGATCAGGGCGAATGGAAACGGCTGAGCCGTATCTTCTCCATTGCTGTGCCGGAAGAAGAGGAGATTCATCAGAAGCAGGATGACTGCCGATGGATCGATGCACTGAACAACAAAAAAGAGACAAAAACAGTGGTGCTTCAACCGGTCCAGGAACCGAAAGCTGAAAAGAAAACAAATGCAACGGGACTGATGGCGGGGAGCGTTCTGCTGATTGCAATTGGCGTTGTATGTTTTGTTTTGTCCAAAATTGCTGTGGGCGCGATTCTGGCAGTTGCTGGCTTTGCAGGAATTTTGCTGGTTCTTTGGGGACGCACAAAACAGATGCCGAATCATGGTGCGACACAAGTTGCTGTGGAAAGCAGCGCCATCAGCGAAACGGAGATTCAGGAACTGTATACACTGCAAAAAGATGTGGCAGAGTTTATTCTGAAATTTTATGGAGATGCGTCTGAACCCAATGCAAAACTGGTAAATCTTCTGCTGGATCGAAAAGCGTATCTTCAGCTGCAGGAGCAGAAGCATCAGCAGGAAAAAGAAGCGGATGCTCTTTGTGCGGAGATCGAAGAACAGCAGAAGCTTTTGCAGGGCATTTTCCAGCGGTTTTATTCAAATCAGCCGTATCAGGACGGTTTTGCTGCGGAGTTGCAGGAACGTTGGAAGGAATATAATCGACTGCTGGAACGCCAGAAGAGCATTCTGAGCGAAAGAGAAAAGCGGAAAGCGGAAATCAACCGCATTGAAAATGAGCTGCGGGAGGAGTTCGGAAAATATTACCCGACTGACGAAGCGGAAGACTTTTCCGAACAGCTGACCAGATTGGAAAATGACCGGAACGAACTGCACAAACTGAATTCTGAATGGGACAATGCGAAGAAAACACGGGAAGAGGCTGAAATCAAAACACGTGAATTAGAAGGAAAAATCCAAGAAGTTCTGAAAAAATATAAGGTATATTCTGAAGAAATTCCTTATGGCGAAGCGCTTGAAACACTTAGAACAAAATTCACGGCATATCAAAACGCAGCAAAAAACGTGAAGGGTTACTACGCAGAAAAAGAGAAACTCGACGAACGAATTGCATCCGCAGAGGAAAGATTGAAGCAGTTCGCACAGACATACGGGTTTGCTCTGCCGCTGAAGGAAGAAGTGCTGGATCGGATTTCGGACGATGTCAATACCCATGCCTCACAACAGAAACGATATGAGGAAGCTCAGGCCAAACGGACTAAATTTCAAACGGAGCATCCAGAATTCAAAAACGGTCTGTCTGAAGAGCAGAAAAAGCAGGAGAAACTCCCGGCAGTTGATGCGTTGATTGAAGCTGAAAAAGTGGAAAAGGAAAAATTGGAGAAGTTGGCGGAGAATCTTCAGACAGCACGGGGAGAACGGGCAAAACTCCTGCAGGTCGTCGAGCAGATTCCTGAAATGAAAGATCAAATCGGCCGCCTGACAGAACAGCGCAAGGAAGCGGAATCAAGCTGTGCTGTTTTGGACAAGACCCTGGAATTGATGGAAACAGCCAAAAACAACCTTTCCAATCAGTATGTTGGTGGAGTGGAGCGGAATTTTGCTGCTTATATGCAGGAACTGCTTGGCAGTGACTTCGGCAGTACGCTGGTCGACCATGATTTGACGATCCATGTAGATGAAAAGGGCGAAGCGCGGGAAATCGACTATTTCAGTGCGGGCACCATTGACAGCATTCTGCTTTGTATGCGGTTGGCACTGGTGGATGCCCTCTTCAAGCAGGAAAAGCCGTTTATTCTTCTGGATGACCCCTTTGTGAATCTGGACGATGAACACACGAAGAGCGCATTACAGATGCTACAGGAAATTGCACAAAACCGGCAAGTCATTTATATGGTCTGCAATAGTAGTCGCTGCTGAAAAGTAAAAATAAGGTCTGGACTTAAAAACCTATTTAGAATTTCAAGGAAGTTTGGACGGGGCCAAAAGCTGTACAAGAAGTACGAGTTGACCGAGGATGAGATTGCGTTTATTGAGAGTACGATTAGAGTGATATTGGAAAATGAAAATGATAAGGAGGATTTATTGTGGCCGGAAAGTTTTATCTTCGTAAATTTAGCGAAATCAATCTCGATGACTCTTTCTTTGATACACTGAAAAAGGATTATCCTGGCAGTGCATCTTCTCCATCTTTTTCAACGTGGTTTGACAAGAAGGCACAAGAAGGACGCACTGCACTTGTATTCTATGATGAACAAGGTTTGGGCGCATTTGTTTGTATAAAGAATGAAAATGAACCAATCAAATTAAAGAACCAAACCCTTCCGGCGCACAATCGTATCAAAATCAGCACAATGAAAATCGCAGAACGTTTTCGAGGACAGCGGCTTGGTGAAGGTGCAATAGGTTTGGTTCTGTGGAAATGGCAAAAGTCTGGTACAGATGAAATCTATGTGACCGCATTTGATAAACAAGACCTTTTAATCTCACAGCTTGAGAAATTTGGATTTAACAAGGTAGGTTTCAACTTGAACGGTGAGGGTGTGTATGTAAAAAATCGCCATCATATCGACTACTATGACCCTTATAAATCTTTTCCGTTTATCAATCCGAATTTTCAAACAGCGGGTTATCTTGTTATCAATGATGATTACCACGACACAATGTTTCCCTATTCGGAATTAAAAAACAACACATTACAAAGTAATGTGGCTATGAATGTGAGTAACGGATTAAGCAAAATATATGTTGGCGCACAGTATTCAAAACCACCATATAAGGTAGGCGATCCTATTCTTATCTACCGAAGATACACGCATGGGGCTGGAAAACGGTATCATTCATGTATCACATCCTTTTGCGTCGTTACAAAGATAATCCAAGTAAAGCAGGGTGGACAACCCCTTATGCTGTTCAACGAACTTTTGAATAAAATTGGAAACAAGTCTGTATTTGATAAAGAAGAACTAAGGCGACGTTATAATTATGACTCCAATATGCTTGTTATTGAAATGCTCTATTACGGATACTTTGGAGAAGGAAACAATGTAAATATGGATTGGCTAGAACAGAACGGTTACTGGGGCAATCAGTATCCTACCCTGATTTCACTAGGAAAACCGGCTTTCAAAAGTATTTTGGAAAAGGGAAATGTTGATGTCAGCAATGTTATTATCGATTAAGCCTCAGTATGCAAAAATGATTATTGAGGGAACAAAAAAATATGAATTTCGTACCCGAAAATGCAGAGAGGACATAAAGAAAATTATATTCTATGCAACTGCGCCCAAAAGTCAAGTTGTAGGAGAGGCTGAAATCGAAGATGTTCTAGTTGGTCCACCGAATGAAATCTGGAAGAAAACAAAGCACGGGTCGGGCATACCTGCTTCATTCTTTCGAGAATATTATAAAAATCGAGAAATTGCAGTTGCATATAAATTAAAAAATGTGAAAGCTTATAATGAACCAAAATCATTGAAAGATTATGGCATCGAGCATGTACCGCAATCTTTCATATATCTAAAACAGCCATAATAACCCGAAAATCGCAACAGCCCGCCCACCGTGGTTTATTCCACAAGTGGACGGGCTGTTGCTGTATCAATCTGTAATAGCAGTCTGCGGTAGAGGAAGATAGCTGTACTCATCGGGCAGTACAATCTTTTCCCACTCGACCTTTTTTGCCTGAAAGACGATTTCAGCGTATTGCGCATCGCTACGCTTCGTTCATCCAAGCTCATACACTCGAAATTCTCAATTTCGTGAGATGTAGCTGTTGTAAAAATCTTGTTTTCGTGATAGACTGAGCTTATAAAAATCTCGTTTTCGTGATTGGAGGGCTTGCGATGAAGCGGAAGATATACGACCAGCTTGTCAGCTGGAAGCAGGATGGTGCAGGAAGAACGGCACTTCTGATTGATGGCGCACGGCGTGTGGGCAAGAGCTATGTGGCAGAGGAATTTGCGAAAGCAGAATATAAATCCTATCTGCTGATTGATTTCAACCGAGTGGGCGACGAAGTCAAAGACCTGTTTCTGCACTATCTGAACGATCTGGACACCCTGTTCATGTATCTGTCCGGTTACTACAATGTTAAGCTGTATGAACATGAATCCCTGATTATTTTTGACGAAGTGCAGATGTTCCCTCGCGCACGGGCGGCAATCAAGTATTTGGTTGCGGATGGCCGGTACGATTATCTGGAAACCGGGTCGCTCATGTCCATCAGGAAAAATGTCAAAGATATCGTCATCCCGTCCGAGGAACGACATATCAAGATGTACCCGATGGATTTTGAGGAATTTCTGTGGGCGATGGGCAATGATACCCTGATGGATATTGTCCGCAAGCGGTTTGAAGCCCACAAGTCCATGGGACAGGTAATGCACCGCAGGGCAATGGACTATTTCCGTCAGTATCTCATCGTGGGTGGAATGCCGCAGGCGGTGCAGGAGTATGCCGAAAGTAAGGACTTTGACCGGGTAGACCGTATCAAACGCGATATTCTGACCCTTTATCGGGCAGACATCGTGAAACACGCCACCGGCTATGAGATGAAGGTGGAAAGCATCTTTGACGAAATCCCTGCCCAGCTTCAGAAGCACGAAAAGCGGTTCAAACTCTCCTCACTCAAAAAAGAAGCTCGCTTCCGGGAGTATGAAGATGCACTGTTCTGGCTGGATGATGCCATGATCGCCAACATCTGTTATAACTCAACAGAACCCAACATTGGTCTGAAGCTGAACATGGACCGTATGACCCTCAAGTGCTATATGGGTGACACCGGGTTGCTCATCAGCCATGCATTTGACGAAAACGGGCTGGTCAGCGAAGAAATCTATAAAAAGTTGCTGTTCGATAAACTGGAAGTCAACAAGGGAATGATTGTCGAGAACATCGTGGCGCAGATGCTTGCCGCCAGCGGTCACAAGCTGTATTTTTACTCCAATCCGTCGCGGGACGATAAAGATGCCCGGATGGAGATCGACTTCTTGATTGCCAAGAGCAAAATCAGTAATCGGCATAATATCTCGCCCATTGAGGTCAAGTCCGGCAAAAACTATACGCTGACTTCCCTGCGGAAGTTTATGGAACGCTATGCTGAACAAACCGGCACACCATATGTGCTGCATACAAGCGATTTGAAAGAAGAGGATGGAATTGTATACCTTCCGCTTTATATGGCCCCCTTGCTTTGATGATACACTAATTGTTCGGCTGTTGTAAAGCTGTATATTTGTTTCCAAATTTTGTTGTATTCTAAAAAGTCGAATTAGCTTGAAATACAAAGGAGATACAGAATGTACAAAATCAGAAAAGTAGAATTCCTCAATCATCCGATTTTGGAAAATTTGTCGCTTGACTTCTGCGATGCAAACGGATATGCTGCGGATACTGTGATTTTTGCTGGTGAAAATGGTGTTGGAAAGAGTACAATTTTAAATGCTTTATATGATTTAACCTCTCAAAGACCAAACTTTGAAGCCAATGTTGAATATGAATTTGGAGAGCAGACAATCCATTTAAAATACTACTGGAAAAAGTTTAACATATCCCAGCGTTATGTCGTAGTTGATGATGGTACTGGATCAGAGCAGATTGCGGGTGGAGATGCAGCTCGTGAAAAATATCCGATTCACGCCATATTTTCTGATGTTGATATTAATTTTCATTCAAACGATCTTACGAGTGTTACTAGTTTGACATTGGATGGAAAAAAGGAAAGCCGCCGGTCTTCAGATAATCTTCCAACTGAAATCAAACAACTTCTTATTGATATTCAAGCATTAGATGATGCTGACATTGCTTATTGGGTCAAGATGCATCCAGGCACAAACACAGATAAAATCAATATACATGAGAGAATGCCGCGATTCACAAAAGCATTTGCAAGAATGTTTGATAATCTGGAGTATAGCCGCATTCAAAATATTAATGGACATAAAGCAATCCTTTTTACAAAGAATGGAAAGCTGATTCCGATTGATGCATTAAGTTCAGGAGAAAAGCAAATTGTATACCGAGGATGTTTTCTTCTGAAAGATGCAAATGCAATGAATGGAGCGGTTGTATTTATAGATGAACCTGAAATTAGTTTGCATCCAAAGTGGCAAATGAAAGTGATGGATTATTATAAAGGGATTTTTACAGATGAATTTGGGTGCCAAACTTCACAAATTTTTGCTGTGACACATTCTCCTTTCATTATTCACAACGAAAATCGTAGACGTGATAAAGTAATTGTTCTAACAAGAGATTCTTCTGGAAGCATTATTGTTAAGGATAGGCCAGAATATTATAAGTGCTCCTCAGTCGAAGCTATACAGGATGCTTTTGAAATTCATGATTTTGATTCGGGAACACAAACTGTATATTTGGAAGGAAGAACAGATGAAAAATATTTTAAGAAGACAGCAGAAGTGTTCGACATGGATCTGCCATTTCAATTTAAATGGATTGGGTATATAGATAGTAATGGACAAGAGGTTAACACGGGAAAAGATAGTGTTAACAAAGCAGTGCACTTTCTGATTTCCCAAAATTTGCCGTTCACCAATATTGCTCTATTAGATAGCGATACAAACGTAAAAGCACATTCTCAAAAAAATGTAATTATTACGTCTGTTCGTAAATATGAAAATGCGAAAGGAATTAGAGTTGGCATTGAGAATGCACTAGTATTAGATAATATTGATCTTGACCAATTTAGAATTGAGAAAAAGACGATCGATGACTACGGTGGGGCAAAAGTCATTACAGAATTTCAAAAAATGAAGTGCTGTGATTTTATTTGTAATCTGGAACGCGACGAACAAAGAAAGATTTTAGTTCATCTGAAGGAAGAAATAGATACATTAAAGGGACTGTTTGCCTGTTGCAAATGATGGTTTCCTAGTCTTCCGTATTTATGAGAACTTTGCTCCATCGCTCGTCTCGGTTTTACCTGTGAATGATAGGATTACAGCGAGGTTGAAAGACACTAATTCCTATATGCTCTTGCTCCGATGACGCAGCGATGCCCACCAGCTTATGGCAAGAACCATAGGCTGGTGGGCAGTTTGTTCTTTATAGGGACTAACAATCAATCTTCCAGTCTACCGTGCTCACACCCCAGCGACAGGTAGTGCTCCATCTCCCCTCTCAGTACCATCTGGGCATACTCCAAGGGCTTGTTATAGAGCAGCCAGTCCAGCTCTGCCCGCTGTGCCGGGGTGCTGCCGTACTCGTCCTCGACGGCGATGCAGTCGATGGCAACAGCAGAGCCATCTGCGAACCGGGCTTCCACCCGGTTGGTGTCCATATTGAAGCGGCAGGAAAGTAATTTCATCATAGTCGTATCCTCCAAGACTTGATTTATGGTGTGCGGTCACTCGAACCAATGCCGTCAAGTCGTTGTCGGATGAAGTGGTTTTTAGTTTGTCCGGGAGTAAGTGCACGGTTTCTGCACGGTTTTTGCACGGTTTCAAAACGTGCAAAGGGTGCAAATCGTTGCAAAATCGGACAAAGGATGCAGAAACTCCAAGCTCAAAACTTGCGATGTATTGCCGATAAATGACGGTAAAACGTAACTTCCAAAAATTGAGGGAATCGCCCGGCGTGCGCTACGAATCAGTAGGCCGGGGGTTCGAGTCCCTTCCATCGCACCAAGAATCCCCGACACACTTTCGTGTGCCGGGGATTCTTTTTGCGCGATCGGGAGGATTCGAACAGCAACGACGACGACCGCAGCCTGCGGCTGAAACAGGGAGGAGTTGTTGGGGCCGCGTTCTGATTTTTCAAAGCCCTGCCAAGGGGCTGCGGAAAAATCAGCTAACGCAACCCGTTGCTGTTGCTTAGCCTGCGGGTCCCAACCCGTAGGAATGTCTATCAGGGGTGTACCTATTTTGTACCGGTTTCTTTTTGTGCGAGGGAGAAGACCTTGAACAACACTATTTATTATATAAGAGAAAAAGCGCGATGAATTCTGAGAACTCATCGCGTTTTTTCTCTTATGCGGGTAGTGGGGGTCGAACCCACACGCCTTGCGGCACAGGAACCTAAATCCTGCGCGTCTGCCAATTCCACCATACCCGCGTATTCTTCTATTCTGCAGCTGCGGCCAAACCGCCTTAATATAGTATCAGTTCCGGCGGCAAAAGTCAATCACTGCATTGATATTTCCGCCCTTCACAGCGCATACTATCGCCGGACGATCGTATCATTTTCCATGGCGGAAAGGGGCTTTTTGCCGATGCGCAGATCAAAACTACGCCGCGCTGGCAGCATTGCGGCAGCTTATCTTCTGGTGGCCGCGCTGGCGGTGTTGGGCTGGCTGTGGCACAGTCTGCCTGCTGAAATTTTGCTGGAACCCGGCCAGACCCTTACCCTGCCCCGTTTTGCCTATGTGCAGCCGCTGCGCACCGCTGGCTCCCGCAACGCGGCCAGCACGCAGGCTGCGGGCAGCTATCAGGCTACTTTGTCCATTGGCGGGTGGCTGCCCGTCAAGACTGTGCGCGCTCTGGTGGAAACACGTCCGGTGGTAACAGTGTGCGGTACGCCTTTCGGCGTTAAGATGTTCTCCGAGGGTGCGCTCATTGTGGGCTTTTCCGACCTGAACACCCCGGACGGCACCGCAAACCCCGCCAAGAAGGCCGGGCTGCGGCTGGGCGACCGGGTGGTGCGCATGGACGACACCCTGACCGAGACGAACGATGCCGTGCACGATGCTCTGGAAACGGCCGCAGGCGCGCCGGTGCAGGTGGTCTATATCCGCAATGGTGAGCAATTCCAGACCCGGCTGACCCCCGTGTGGGACAGCACCGCCGGGCAGTGGCGCGCCGGGATGTGGGTGCGGGATTCTTCCGCCGGGGTAGGCACCATGACCTTTGTGGACAATGCCGCCGGGGTGTTTGCCGGGCTTGGCCACCCCATCAGCGACAGCGACACCGGTGAGAGCGTGGCCCTGCGCAGCGGCGAGATCGTCCCCTGCCAGATCGTGGGGTGTACCAGCGGCACCGTGGGCAGCCCCGGTGAGCTGAAGGGCCGCTTTCTGAGCACCCATGCGCTTGGCAGCATCTGCATCAACAGCAAGACCGGGGTCTATGGCAGAACACGGGCTGCATTTTCCGGCCCGGAGCTGGAGATGGCTTTTGCGCAGGAGGTGGTGCCGGGCGATGCCGAGATCTGGACGACTGTGGACGGCGAGGTGCCCAAGGCATACCGCATCCGCATTGAAAAGGTAAACGACGCAGACCCCCACCGCAACATGATCCTGCGCGTGACCGACCGGCAGCTGCTTGCCAAAACCGGCGGCATCGTGCAGGGCATGAGCGGCAGTCCCATCCTGCAGAACGGCAGACTGGTGGGTGCAGTGACCCATGTGCTGGTAAACGACCCCACGCGGGGCTACGGCATTTTTGCTCAGACCATGCTCAAGCAGGCCCGCGCTGTTGAAAAAACAGACGATGCTGCGCAGCCATAAAGCTGATCTGCAAAAAAATTTGCGCATTTCGATTTTCTTTGCCAAAATTTACCAATATAAACCGTTGAAAGTTCTGGAAAATTATGGTAAAATCCATGGTGTTAAGGGAACTGCACACATTGGAGGAAACAACCATGGACAAAGTTAGATTTTTGATGTCGGATACTGGTGCCCCGTTCACTGCCGCCTGCCGCGAAGCGCTGGAGCAGAAGCTGTCTCTTATACACATCTGACGCTGCCGACGACTTAATAGGTGTAGAT
>ERZ1027264.620-NODE-620-length-24476-cov-7.231358_pt1 | contig 24476 bp, 38 predicted proteins | sample MGYA00519258_ERZ1027264 | MGnify/ENA primary metagenome ERZ1027264 (study PRJEB26926, sample SAMN06164692) | human gut metagenome | biome: ENVO:00009003; feature: ENVO:2100002; material: ENVO:00002003 | host: Homo sapiens | place: USA | collected 2012 ...
ACGAGATGCTCAGGAGTCTCGTGGGCTCGGAGATGTGTATAAGAGACAGAAGCAAAGGCGCTGCTTTCCAAAGGGCGGGTGCAGGTGAACGGTGCTGTCTGCAAAAAAGGGGACACCCAGCTCAAAGAAAGTGACACTGTGGCTGTGGATGGCAGAGCACTCAGCTATCAGCAGTTCGTGTACATCATGCTCAACAAGCCCGAGGGCGTGGTGAGCGCTTCCACCGACAAGCGCGACACCACCGTGGTCGATCTGGTGGGGGATGCCTATCTCCGGCGGCAGCTGTTCCCGGCGGGAAGGCTGGACAAGACCAGCACCGGCTTTGTGCTGCTGACCGATGACGGCACCTTTGCCCACGACATCCTTGCTCCAAAGCGCCACGTCTCCAAGACCTACACCGTGGTGTTGGACACGCCGCTGACCGAGCAGATGCGCACCGGCTTTGCGGCGGGCGTGACCCTTGCCGACGGCACAGCGCTTTCGCCTGCGGAGGTGACGGCCCTTTCTGCCGATGGCTGCACTGTGCGGGTGGTGCTCAAGCAGGGCGTATACCACCAGATCAAGCGGATGTTCGGCGTGTACGGCGCAGGCGTGAACGGCCTGCACCGGGATGCCATCGGCGGCCTTGCACTCGACCCGGCCCTTGCACCGGGCCAGTGGCGGGAGCTTTCTGCCGAAGAAGTGTCAAAAATTTCCAGCTGACAGGGTCGGCTTTTCACCCGAATTTCAAAAAAGCAACACATTTTTCCGGTAGAATAGGGGGCAGAACCACGCAAAAAGGCACTTTTTTGGTTCAGAATGGCCCCTGAAGATAATATTCACAAGAAAAAACTATCTTTTTTGTTGAAATATGTTGCAAAAGTAAATTCTTTTGTGTAAAATATAAAATGTAATGCAGCTAAATTGTTAAAAATCACGACCGGCTGCCGCTGCGGTTTGCACAAACGAGGAAAAGGGGTATCCATTATGGCCAATAGAGTATTTCAAAGCGTGATCTACCAGATGAAAGACGCGATCAACCGGGTGGTCGGCGTGGTGGATGAGACCGGCGCTGTTATTTCCTGCTCGGAGCTGAACCTGATCGGCGAGGTGCGCGAGGGTTTCATGGCGGAGCGTCTGACCGCAAGCGACCGCTTTGTGCGCGATGGCTACACCTATCAGCAGTTCTCCAGCGCCAAGCATAATGATTATGCAGTATTCGTGGAAGGCGTGGACGAGACGGCTGGTCAGTTTGCCGCCATGCTGTCCATCAGCCTGCAGAGCATCAAGCAGTACCACGACGAAAAGTTTGATAAGTCCAACTTTATCAAGAATGTGGTGCTGGATAACATCCTGCCCGGCGATATCTATGCCAAGGCCCGTGAGCTGCACTTTGCCACCGATGTTTCCCGCGTGGTGTTCATCGTGCGTGTTACCAGCGGCGGCGATATCTCCGCCTACGATGTGGTCAGCAGCCTGTTCCCCGACAAGCAGAAGGACTTTGTGTTCAATATCAGCGAGACGGATACCGTGCTGGTCAAGGAGATCCGCAAGGGCATCGACCGCACCGATATGGAAAAGCTGGCTGCCAGCATCGTGGATACCCTGTCCGGCGAGCATTACATCAAGGCTGTGGTGGGCATCGGCACCCCCATCTCCAACGTGAAGGATCTGGCTACCTCCTTTAAGGAAGCGCAGATCGCCATGGAAGTGAGCAAGGTGTTCGACACCGAAAAGCAGATCATCCGCTACGATAATCTGGGCATTGCACGCCTGATCTATCAGCTGCCCACCACCGTGTGCGAGATGTTCCTGCGCGAGGTGTTCAAGCAGGGCAGCATCGAAAGCCTGGATCAGGAGACCCTGTTCACCATCCAGCGCTTCTTCGAGAATAACCTGAATGTGTCTGAAACCAGCCGCGGCCTGTTTGTGCACCGCAACACGCTGGTGTATCGTCTGGAAAAGATCAAAAAGCTGACTGGCCTGGATCTGCGTGAGTTCGACGATGCTATCGTCTTTAAGGTAGCACTGATGGTCAAGAAGTACCTGTCCAACAATCCGGCCAAATACTAATAAGCTGCAGGCTCTGCCTGCAGTGCAGAACCGGCCGCTCGAAACCGATGCTGGCCGGTTCTTTTTGCTGTGAAAACAGATTTTAATGTCAGGAGCTAATATTACCCTATGATCGATTTAGAACACGTTTCCAAGGAATATAAACGGGGCGGACCGCTGGCACTGGACGATATCAACCTCCATGTGGACGACGGCGAGTTCGTGTTCCTGCTGGGCCATTCCGGCGCAGGCAAATCCACCCTGCTCAAGCTGCTGCTGCGCGAAGAGCTGCCCAGTGAGGGCAAGGTGACCGTGCTGGGCAAGGATGTTGCCAGCCTGCACCGCCATCAGGTGCCGTATCTGCGCCGTCAGATGGGCATTATCTTTCAGGATTTCCGGCTGATCCCCACCATGACTGTGTACGAAAACATCGCCTTTGCCATGCATGTGACCAACGTCAAGCGCCGGGAGATCAGCGACCGTGTGGAGTACATGCTGGAGCTGGTGCATCTGGAGGATAAGGCCAAGGCCTATCCGGACACCCTTTCCGGCGGTGAACAGCAGCGCGTGGCTGTGGCCCGCGCCCTTGCCCACGGCCCCAAGCTGGTCATTGCGGACGAGCCCACCGGCAACATCGACCCGGAATTGAGCCTGGAAATGATGGAGCTGCTGGAGCGGGTGAGCGAAACGGGCATCACCGTGGTGGTCGTTACCCATGAGCACGAGCTGGTGCGCCAGTTCCACCAGCGCGTCGTCACCCTGAAAAAGGGCCGCATCATTTCGGATGTGCCTGCCGACAAGGAAGCCATCCGCGCACGCGCAGAGCGCAAAGAACGCCTGTTCGAGACCGAGCTGGAACCTGCTGACACCGCAGAAAAGGAGGCGGCCACCGTATGATGAGACCTTCTACCTTCTTTTTTCTGGTCCGGCGCGGTATCCGCAATCTGGGCAAGCACTGGGCCATGACCTTTGTGTGCATCCTGTCCCTCAGTGTCTGTATGACCCTGAACACCTTTGCAAGCCTTGCCGAGGTGAACGTGGACAGCATGGTGAACTATCTGGGCAGCCAGAACGAGACCGTGGTCTATCTGGACCCGGAGTGTGATGATGCCACTGCGCAGGCCGTGGGCGAAAAGCTGGCGGCAATGCCCGGCGTGACCAATGTGCAGTTCGTCTCCAAGCAGGACGTGCTGAACACCTACCGCAATTACATGGAAGATTACTCCTCCCTGTGGGATGAGTTTGAAAATGACAACCCCTTCAAGGCCAACTACCGCGTTTCCATCGCGGATCTGAGCCAGATGGAGAGCATGAGCAAGCAGATGCAGGCCATTCAGGGCGTGTACAGCGTTACCGCCCCGGTGGAAATGACCAACGTCTTTGTGCAGGTGCAGCGCTCTGTTACCAAAGTGGGCCGCGGCATCGTGCTGGTGCTGATGGTCGTCAGCATCATCACGGTGGGCAGCACCATCCGCCTGAGCGTGTTTGCGCGCCGCCGCGAAATTGAGATCATGAAGTACGTGGGCGCCACCAACGGTCTGGTCACTCTGCCCTTCGTTGTGGAAGGTCTGGCCATGGGCTTGATCTCCGGCGTGCTCACTGCAGCGATCAGTCTGGGCGGCTACTCCTACATGGTGCAGGCCTCCGACGGTCTGGGCGGCGTGTGGGAAATGATCATGGGTCAGGCACTGGTGCCGGTGAGCGCCGTCTGGTCCACTATCATCCCGTACAGCCTCATCGGCGGTGCCGTTGTGGGTGGTCTGGGCAGTATGTTCTCCATCCGCAAGCACCTGAACGTGTGATCGAAAGGAGCTGCACATGAAAAAAGCACTTCATGCAAAGCCCTTCCGGCTGCAGATGCCCGGCCATACGCCGCGCCATGCACGGCCGGAGCCTGCCCGCAGCAAGCTGCTGCGCGGCGTGAGTCTGTGCCTGGCGGCGGTATGCCTTGCGGCAAGCGTCAGCTTCCAGCCGGCCACGGCAGCCACCAGCATGGCCAGCCTGCAGAACAAGCTGAACAGCCTTTCCAAATCCATCGACCAGCACAAGAAGGAGCTTTCGGACGCAAAGAAAAAGGAAGCTGCTGCAAAAGCGCTGGAAAGTGAGCTGAAGGAGCGCGTGGGCGTCATTCAGTCTCAGATCAGCGTGCTGAGCACCCAGATCGCTGCTGTGCAGAACAACATTGGCCAGACCGAGCAGAAGATCACCGCCAAGGAAGGCGAAATCACCCAGAAGCAGGCCGAGATCGACAGCCAGTGGGGCGATTTTAAAAAGCACATGGCTGCCATGCAGGAGCTGCGCGACGGCGGCAGCGTGGCCATGCTGAGCGCAGTGAACGACCTGTATGAGCTGCTCACCTTCAACGAGGTCATGCAGGATATCTCCATCAAAGATACCGAGATCATGGACAACATGAAAGCGGCCAAGTCCGAACTGGAAGCGGACAAGGTGGAGCTGGAGGCCCAGCGCAAGGAACTGCAGAGCCAGAAGGCGGAGCTGGATACCCAGAACTACCAGATGAAGGCAAAGCAGAGCGAGCTGAACAGCAGCATTTCTGCGGCGCAGCTTTCTGCACAGGATGCCCAGAAGGCTCAGCAGACGGCACAGGCCGCTATTGAATCGGACGAGCTGAACTATGAGGCCGTCAAGAAAGAGATCCAGAAGCTGATCGCGGCGGCTGCATCCAGCAAGCCGCAGCTGAGCTTTACCGGCTTTGCCTGCCCGCTGAAGAGCTATACCCGCGTTTCCAGCGAGTACGGCTGGCGTAAGAACCCGGTGTCCGGCGTGAACAGGCTGCATGCCGGCATCGATCTGGCGGCCCCGGGCGGTACCCCCATCTACGCAGCCGCAAGCGGCTATGTGCAGGTGGCGGGCTGGTCCAGCGGCGGCTATGGCAACTATGTCATCATCTACCACGGAAGCATGTCGGACGGCAACGCCTACAGTACCTTGTACGGCCACATGAGGTCGGTCGCCACCAGCGCAGGCAAGTATGTCAAGCAGGGCGAGTTGATCGGCTACGTTGGCTCTACCGGCAACTCTACCGGCAACCATCTGCATCTGGAGGTCTGGAAGGGCGGCAAAAAGGCCAATGCGGTCAATCCGCGCGGTTATATCCCGTTCCCGCACAACTGAGTGTGTTTATAAGGAGTCTGGTATTCTATGAACGAACAAAAACACAAGCGCTGGCTGCGTATCGGCTGCCTTGTTCTGGCAGGCGTGTTTGCACTCTCGCTGCTGAGCAGTGTGATCATGATGCTGCTGTATTAACAGGGAGGGGCAAGCATGAACCGTAAGATCTCTGTGGGCATGGCTGTCACCATTGTGATTCTTGCCATGACCGTGACCTTTTCCATTACCATGCTCATTGCCATGCGTCTGTTTGACAGCACGGTGAGCAGCGTGAAGGAAAAGGAGAGCATGTACAACAAAGTGGCCGAGGTGGACCGCTATGTGCGCAGCAACGACTACTACACCATTGATGAAACGATGCTGTACGACCGCCTGACCGCAGGCTACCTGCTGGGTACCGGCGACAAGTACGCCCGTTACTACACCGCCAACGCCTACACCGAGCTGATGAACCAGCAGAGCGGCAAGGTGATGGGCATTGGCGTGGAACTTGGCATGGACCAGACCGGCTATGCCAGAGTGACCAGGGTGTATGAGGACTCGCCTGCGCAGGAAGCAGGTATCGTGGTGGGCGATTACATCACTGCTATTGACGGCACCGATGTGAAGAGCCTTTCCGGGGTGGATGCCGTGCAGTCCCGCCTGCAGGGCGAAGCCGGCACCATCGTCAATGTTACATGGCTCGACAGCAAGGCTGCTTCCCGGACGACGGACCTGACCCACTCCGGCTACACCAGCACCACCGTGGACTACCAGATGCTGGACAGCGTGGGTTACATCAAGATCCGCCAGTTCGACGGCAGCACGCCCAGCGAGCTGGACTATGCCATCCGGTCTCTCACTACCAGCGGTGCCCAGAGCCTTGTGTTCGACCTGCGCGATAACGGCGGCGGCGTGTTGGATGATGCCATCAGCTGCATCGACCTGATCGCCCCGGAAGGCACTGTGGCCTATGCCGAGGATAAGAACGGAAACCGCACCATCATTGGCAGCAGCGACGATGAGAGCAAGGTGGAGCTGCCCATCGTCTGTCTGGTCAACGGCAACACCGCCAGCGCCGCAGAGCTGTTTGCTGCCAGCCTGCGCACTATGAACGGCGCACGTCTGGTGGGCACCACCACCATGGGCAAGGGAACCATCCAGAGCAGCCCGCAGCGCCTTTCGGATGGCAGCGCCGTGAGCATCACGGTGGCAAAGCTCATCTGCGGCGACGGCTCCTGCTTTGATGGCACAGGCCTGAGCGTGGATGTGGAGCGTGCCCTCAGTGCCGAAGAGACCACGAATTTCTACGATTATACCCCCGAGGATGACCCGCAGATCCAGCGTGCGGTCAGCGCAGCACAGCAGCTGAGCGGTACCACGACTCTGGGCGGTGTCAACGAAGCAGCTTCTTCGGCTGCTGCTTCCGAAGAAGCCGACAGCGCTGCCACTGAGCCGGAGAACGCTTCCTCTGAGGAAACGGCTTCCTCCACCGAAGCAGAAGCCGGCGGCGAAGCAGCATCCAGCGCAGAATAAAGGGTAAAACCGGCAGAAATGCTGCATGGGCTTCTTTTTGCAAAAAGGAACCCGGTTTATTGCGGTGCTGTTTGCCGTACTGATCCCTTCTCGTGAAAATGCAACCCAGCCAGACCCGCAGGTCTGGCTGGGTTGCCATATTATAATAATATTTCCGCTGAATATGCCCAAAGCGACGCGGAGGGCATTCAAATCGTACTATGAAAAAGGATGGAATCTATGCCCGAACTGACCGACCTCTCGGTGATCCGCGCCCTGTGTGAAAAATACGATTTTGCACTCTCCAAGGGTTTTGGACAGAACTTTATCATCAACCCGGGTCTGCCGCCCAAGATCGTGGATGCCAGCGGCGTGGATAAGCGCTATGGTGTCATTGAGATCGGCCCCGGCATCGGTGTGCTGACTCGGGAACTGGCAAAGCGCGCCGCCAAGGTGGTGTCCATTGAAGTGGACGAACGCCTGCCGCCGCTGCTGGCCGAAACGATGGCCGGAGTGGACAATTTTAAACTGGTATTACAGGATGTACTGAAAGTTGACCTGAAGGCTCTTATTGCGGAAGAGTTCCCCGGTATGCCGGTGGCTGTGTGCGCCAACCTGCCCTACTACATCACCAGTCCCATCGTCATGAAGCTGCTGGGCGACCGCCTGCCCATTGAAAGCCTGACCGTCATGGTACAGAAGGAAGCTGCCGACCGTCTGGCTGCTGCGCCCGGCACCCGTGCATCCAGCGCCATCAGCTGCGCGGTGAGCTACTATGCCACCTCCAAAATGATGTTCACCGCTGCGCCCGGCAGTTTTTACCCGGCCCCCAAGGTGACCAGCGCCGTGGTGCGCATGGAGATCCGTCCGCAGCCCGCTGTGCAGGTGGAGGACGAAGAAGGCTATTTTGCGCTGGTGCGTGCCGCCTTCGGACAGCGCCGCAAAACGGCTGCAAACGCCATTGCCAGCGGCCTGGGGATGCCCAAGGACGCGGTGACAGCCGCCATTGAAGCCGCCGGTTTTGATGCCCGCATCCGCCCGGAAGCCCTCACACTGGAGGATTTTGCAAAGATCCAGCAGGCCCTTGCCCGCTGAAGCAGCCCGCTGCTCAAAAAAGAATACAACAGGCTTTGAACCCCACAGGAGCCGTCCGCGGTTCCTGTGGGGTTTTTATGATAATAGAATCGAATGGTTCGATTTTATTATCGATGTATTGCGTTGAAAATTCCTGGTATCAAAACGTGATACAACAGAAAAGAATGCTAAAAGCAGACGAAAGCATGAACTGATGGCAATGGCACCTCATTTGTTAAACGGTATAGTATACTGTTTGAGGAATGGGTTGTTTTTTTTTTGCGCGCCAAGAAGATATTGACAAGCCGCGCGTTTTTTGGTATTCTATCAAAAGACCGCTTGGTCCATGCTGGTGTGGCGCAATGGCAGCGCAACTGATTTGTAATCAGTGGGTTGCAGGTTCAACTCCTGTCACCAGCTCCAAAAATAAACGCACGAACGATGAAAATGAATCGTTCGTGCGTTTTTCTTTTTGCTTGAAATACCTTGAAATCTCCTGAATGAACGTAATAATCTAACAAGCAATCTAACAAATCAGTACTTCATCTTCTGCATTTCCTGCAACAAATAGGCTGGATCGTTGTGGGACACGTACTTGTTGGCCGTGGTGGAGAAATTTTTGTGACCCAAGATGGCCTGCACCGCGGTCTTTTCCAGACCACACTCCACCATCTTGCTGCTGGCTGTATGGCGCAGCGTGTGTGGATGCACGCCCTCTATATGGCATTCCTGCATCAACGCCCGGAACTTTGTAGCCACGTTTCGCTTATCCAGCTTTGTGCCGGCCTTGGATGGAATCAGCCATTCACACCCGCTGTCCAGCATCCAAAAGGCAACGATCTTGTAAATGGGCTCAAGGATGGGGATAATGCGGTTCTTGCCCGCTTCTGTCTTTTCACCGCCCTGCATGTACCGCTCTTTCAGGTGCACGTCCTCGCAGCGCATGGAAAGCAGCTCGTCAATGCGCATACCGGTATAAAGAAGCACCATTGCGATTTGCGCCGTCTGCCCAAACTTCGGGTCATTCTGTCGGCTGCTGATCTGCTCGATCTCTTGGGCAGTCAGGGTGCGTTCTTCCTTGCCTGTAGCCGCTGGGAGCTGCAAGAGCATAGCATAGTTTTTGTTTATGATGTCCTGAGCCATTGCCCATTCGCAGATCTGGCTGAAAAGCGTGCGCTGCTTTTCGCAGGAGCTGCGGGAGAGGCCCTTTTCCACCATTGCGTCAATGACCTGTTGATAATCTGCAGCTTTCAAGTCCCGCAATTGTCGGTCGTATAGCGGCGCAGCCTTTGCATAGGCCAGTTCGTACCCCTTTTGCATGTCCGTGCTGAGCTTGTCAAATTTGGGCTGCGCTTTCCATTGGGCATAGGCATCCGCAAAGGTGCACTTCAGACGCGCTGCGGGGGTGTTCTGGGCGTTGTAAGCGTCCAGTGCTTGTACTGCTTCGCCTGCCGTTTCAAACGTCCCCAGAACGTCCCTTTGGGCTGTAAGCGCCACATACGGTCTTGCCCGCGCCCCACTCAACTTATACACGCTGCCGCTGCCCTTGGGACGGCGGCGCTTTTTTCTTTGCTGCGGGGAGGCTTCCGGCTGCTTCTTCCCGCACCACGGACAAAAAGAAGCACCATCCGGGATCTCCTTCCGGCAGCATGGTCTCACGCATTTCATGGCTTACTCCTTTTTCTGCCCGATATATCCGAAGGCACCATTTTCAGCAGCGGTCCTTCCGGCCTTGTAGTTGATCTTCAGGTCGTCAATGGGAGGTTGCGGAGCGTCCGGGCATGGATCTAGGCCCATGCTCTTGGCAAAGTTGTATTGGTCGATGATTGTTCCGCATACACTGACCCGGTTATTGAGCGGACAGTGCAAGTTCGCTGCCACCTCGGAGATCACCGCGGGCGGGCTGCTTCCGTGACTGCCTTTCAGTATGAAGAGAAGCAGCCTTTTTGTCAGTGGCGGCAGGCTTACCACGAGACGGCGCAACTCCGCGTTTAGCTCATCGTCCGCCTTGCCGTCATCCGGCACTTTGTACAGATCCGGGTGAGTCATCTCCATGAACACGGTGATGGGCGACACCCCACACGCCGTGCACCAGTCCATGATCTCGTCACTGTCCGGGCTGGTGCATCCTTTTTCCCAGCTCTGCACGGTGCGCTCTCCTTTTTCGATGCGCCTTGCGATCTCCGCTTGGCTCAGGCCAGCAGACACCCGCGTTTTTGCAAGTGCCTTTCCGATTTGGCTCGCTGTAAAATAACTCATACTTTCACCCCCATAAAACCAGTGTGTTTTTAACAAAAAATGGCGCAGAAAAAGTCTGCGCCATTCGACAAATTTTATCCGTATTTTGTTTTCCAACGGCGCATGGTAAAATCTGGATTATAAATCGTAGATGTGCACAAAAGAAAGGAGAAAACAAAATGGATTTTGAGTAAAGAAACGTCAAAGAAGCTGAAATGACCATCATCGATGGAATGCCCGCCAGCATCCTGACCGGCACCGACCACACCCCTGCACCCTGGGAGGAATGAGTTATGAAAAAGCTGTCACACTTTCGCACCCATGCCCGTGCCCTGCTGGCCTGCTATTTGGATATGACCCCGGAGCAGCAGCGCCTTGCTCGCGCTTACATTCAAGATAAGGCCCTGCCGGAGGTGCAAGCCCTGCGTAACGCAGCCGGTACGCCCGGCGGGGCGCTGGCTGCTGACCTGTTGCAAAATTTGCAACAACCTTGCAACCGCGAATAGCAACGTGCATTTTTTGCACATTGCTCGTGCATGCCGCGCGCATCTTGCAAATACGCATTTTTTGTGGATTTTTTCACTAAAAACAGTGCACGAAGGGGGATTGACGACCACAACCAGCGGTTTTATAATATGGTTGTAAACAGGTTTACAGGCCCAAGCGCTTACGCTGTTCCTCTTGCGATTTTTTGAAATTATCGTTGTGGGACTCAATTTCGGCTTCAATTTGAGCGGCAATGTCTTTCCACTGGCTTGTATCGTCACCTGCTATCCGGCGGTTGATCTCCCACACGTCCAAATGGCAACAGCCACGGCCAAGTGGAGCAACGGTTGCCTTGCAGTCGGTTACATAAGCATTGTCTTTTAGCTCTTGTTTTCCAAGCTCTGTAAGCTCGTATTTTTGCTTATCGTTCATCCGAATAAAGCCGCCAGCTTCAAGCGTTTTCAAGTGAAATCCAACGTTTTTGATGCCATACTGATACCACCAGAGCCCCGGATAACCGTGCTCTGGATGCGGGTACAGCTTCCCGCTTGAGCAATAGCTCAAAAGCTTGATTTCCGCAACGTAAAGGCCACGCTTTGACGGGTAAGAAATCTTTTTCCGTTCCTGAAAAGTAATGACTTTGCATGTGCCGTTTACGGCGTCAAAAGACATCGACGGCGCATAGTCTTTATAATAAGACGGATCTTGATAATACTGCCGCTCTTCTGGAGAAATGGGCGGTTCTATGTCCTGATCAAAGGCAAAAGCGGTGAACAAATCCATTGCTTACACCTCTTTCAGCTCTTCAAGCTTCAGATCCAGATAGCTTCTTGAACGCACGGGCATTTTGTCAAAGTAAGGCTCAAAGGATGCATACCACCTTTGATTTGAGTTTGCACGCCCTCGTTCCGTTTTAAGGGCAGAAAGCTTTTGGAGCTGCTTTGTATAGGCATTGTCTATCAGGACGTTTACGGTGTCTGCGGCGGTTTCCTGACTGAGAGCTTGAGCTTTCAAAGAGGAAAGGTCACTGGTGAATTTTATCCCTTTCTGTTGCAGTTCGACCATGTTGTCCAACCGCTCCATAGCGAGATCGTACCTCGAAAAGAAAGTTTCTGGGTTAGTCGTTTTCTGCATGATATTCAAGGAATCTTGAAATTCATCCATGAAAATTTTGGCGTTCATCCGGTCAATTTCCGCTATTGCTTCTTCTGGTGTAACCCTATCAACGCTTTCCATCGCAGGGGAATTAAAAGTATCTGAAGCAGCCGCGGTGTCTCCTGAATGATAAGAACGGTATTTGGTTTTGTTGTAATCGACAACGCAAAGCGTTGCGACCAAAAAAGGAAAGGCGAAGAAAGCGATGAACAAAATGGAAATTTCTGAAATATTGAAAGAAGGTTTCCAGATGCTCAGTATAGGACACAAGCAAATCAAACCAATAGCAAAGCAGCCAGCCCACTGCAAAAGCGTAGGCCTTGCGTCTTTCCATTTTACGGATGTTTGCTTGTACGGCGTTCTTTCCTTGTAAATCGGTTGAACTGTAGAGCCGGAAGAAACGATAGCTTTTGCAATTGCACGCTGCGTGCGTTTGCTTGGCGTGATAGTTTTCTTTACCTTCTTAAGCCAACGCTTGTTTTCGCGGTCTCGTTGATCGTAAGCCGAAACTTTTCCGCGCCGTGACATGCCGCAACACCTCACACATATTAAATTTACATTACATAGGAGGCATCAGAATGAACACCACAGACCGACAAGGCTACATTGACGCAATTATCAAACTGCTGGAAAAGGCAGACCCGCACAAGCTGCGCCTGGTCTGGGTTTACGCCAGCAAGCTGATTAAATAAATCAAGGTAGCAAAAGAAGGGGAACCCTTACGGGTTTCCCTCTTTTTTTTGCAGCTTTCTCGCCATCCGCTCAAGAAATTTCCAGTCTTCGGGCTCCAGATCGGCCAGAACTTCCACAAACTGCCGTTTGAAGCTGTCTTCTTCGTTCGCCGTAATGTCAGCGAGAAAAGCAGCCAGCTTCTCCGACTGGGTGATCTGGTTGAACATCTCCCCTTCGCCTGTCCGCAGCCACGTCTCGTTGACGTTGAACTCGCGGCAGATGTCGGAGATCGTTCGGTCGCTGGGAGCCTTCCGGCCTGAACAAAGCTCAGAAACGAAGGGCTGAGAAACACCAAGACGGTTGGCAAAGTCAACCTTCTTGATATTAAGCGCTGCAATGATTTGCTCGATTCGAGTGTTCATTGGCGACGCCTCCTTGCACCTTTATTATACAGCAAGCACAAAGCCGTGTCAATAGAAAAAATTAGCTGAGCGAAGAAAAAAGTGTTGACATGATAGCTTGGCTATGCTATAATATAGCCAAGCTAAGAAACACAAGCACACAGGAGGACAAACACATGAACGCACTTTCTATTAACATCCCGGCAAACTTCGCCGCAGATTGCAATAACACCCTCAAGCGGTACTACGCCGCCCAGACCGACGCCGAGCGCCGTGCGGTGCTCGACCGCCAGACCGTTCAGGGCCTGTGGTGGGCGATCAAGTTCGTCAGCCAGCTCCAGACCGCTTGCATGAGCGAGAAGGAGCTGAAGCACGCGATCCGTCTCACCCACTTCCGCGGCACTGTGTGCCCGGCATTTCAGGCTTGAAAGGGAAATCTATTGACCCACCTGATGATGACCCTGCGGCAAGGGTCGAAACCACCCGGCAGCCAGCCGGGCAAGGTCGTGGGTGCCAACCACAGAAGGAGTTGATTTTATGGCAAAGGCAAAGAAGAACCGCACCGATCTGGCAGCAGAGCGGTATAGCATCCCGGCAGATGGAGCACACGCAGCGGATACGCTTATCAACGTGCTGTTCGACGACTTAGAGCCGCAGGACAAGCTGTCCCTGCTCTGGATGGGCATGGGCATGGCTGCGGTGCGAAAGAACGGCCGCCAGACCGAGAACAACGGTGTGGCGTAAGGATACAAACTTATTTTGGAGGTTATCAAGATGAAAAAACTGCATGTGAAAGCTACGTTTATTGAGCCGGTGCTTGGCACATGGCCCGCAAACCCCAATGTTGCCCGGGAGTTTATCGCCAGCAAGTCGCCGGATGCTGCAACCATCGAGGATGAAGTGGCGGCTCTTGGCCCTGATGCGGTAGCCGACAAGGGCATGACCGTTTTCCCGCGTGACCCGGACGGCAATCCGATTTTTTACGATTACCAGATCAAGGGCATGTTTAAGGATGCTTGCGGCATGCTTTCCCGCATCGGTGGCAAGACCGAGACCGGCAAGAAAAAGCCCGTGAACGAAAGCGGAAAGCTGACCGCTTACAAGAAGGTCATTGACGGCCTGATCTTCGTTCAGCCCCGCATGATTTCCATTCATGTGAACGGCGAGATTACCGACTGCCAGCGTCCGCTGCGTGCCCAGACCGCACAGGGAGAGTGTGTGAGCCTTGCCAACAGTGAGGAAATCCCGGCGGGCAGCACTTGCGAGTTTGACGTGACCCTCCTTGACGACAGCCACGAAAAGGCCGTGCGCGAGTGGCTGGATTATGGCCAGCTCCGCGGAATTGGCCAGTGGCGCAACAGCGGCAAGGGCCGGTTTACTTACATCGCCTATGAGGTGAAGGCCTGAGAGCAACGGCATGGCATTGACGGCCCCGATTCGCGGAGGCGGTGCGATGCAAGGCTTGGCAATGGCAAGGCTGAGTTCGATTGGCCGTGCGATGGCTTTGCGTCGCGATGCTCAGCAAAGGCGGTGCAGCTCGAGGCGTGGCAAAGGCTATGAGGTGAACTGCTGTGCAGTGGCAGCGTACTGCGACCTACCGCATCGCAGCGGCACGGAGAAGCACAGACAGGCAAGGCGAAGGAATGGCAGAGAAAAGCGCTGATGTGATTTGCGAAGGAAAAGCGGTGCACCGTAACGATTCGCTGCGGCAAGGTTTTGCTTCGGATGCATTGGCATGGAAGAGAGAAGAAATGCCGTGATTTGCGCAGCAATGGCATAGCAAGGAGGGGCCAGGCGCCGCGATGGCATAGCAAAGAAAAGACATTTTATTTTATTAAAAGGAGTGAACAATTTGAACGACTTACAGATTTTTAGTTATCAGTCTCACGAGGTTCGCAAAGTCGAAGTGAATGGAGAACCTTGGTTCGTCCTCAAAGACGTGTGCAGCATTCTCAATATCAACAACCAAAGCGATGTTTACAACCGCTTGGACGATGATGAAAAGGGGGTAGCTCAAATCGATACCCTTGGTGGACAGCAGAAAATGAGCACAGTCAATGAATCCGGCCTTTACCATGTCATTCTTCGCAGCGATAAGCCGGAAGCTGTACCGTTTCGCAAGTGGGTCACTTCCGAGGTGCTGCCGCAGATCCGCAAGACCGGCAACTACTCTATCGTGCAATCAGACCCGAACTTGCCGCCGGAGCTGGCAATGGTGGAGGGCTTGCTGAACAGCATGAAGCAGATGTACTCCACCCAGCAGCGCCACGACAAAGCCATTGAACAGCTGACCGAGAGCATGGACACCATGAAGGAAGTAATGACCACGGATGTCAATGGTGACTGGCGCACAGCTTGCGGGCACGCGATTCAGGCAGTTGCCCGGAAACTGGGCGGCGGCAAAGCCTATGAAGAAGCCTGGAACGAGGTTTACACCGAAATGGAGCGCAATGGCTTCTTCGTTCGCCGCCGTCTGGAGAATCGCAAAAAGAGCGCCGCTGCGCAGGGCATGTCCCCTACTTACGTCCGCAAGCTCAATGCGTTGGATATCATTGCGGACAGCAAGGACAAAAAAGCTCATGTCTGCGTTTATCAACGCCACCAAGAAGCTGGCTGCGGCACACAGTGTCCGTATGGACAGGCTGAACGAGCTTCCCGCTGTCGAGGAGCAGCCAGAGCAGACCGCGTTTGAAAGGGGTGCGTAACATGACGCTGAACTGCATGAACGGTAAAGGAGGAGCAAGCATGAAAAAAATTATTGTTGGTGTCGCGTCCGTATTGGCAAGCGCTTTGCTGATGGCCGGATGCAATAAGCAGGTCATCGATTTGACCTATGAATACAGCTGGGCACAGCTGAAAATGCCCGACGGAACGATTGTCGAGGGAAAGTTGAACAGTTGGGACGATTACGAGGGCGACCAGCTGCAAGTGAAGATTGACGGCGTGACCTATCTGGTTCATTCGTCCAATGTTGTGCTGCGACATTGATAGAAAGGAGGACACCGCACATGAGTGAGAAGATCATCGCATATAAGGCCATGGACAAAAACATGATGTGCCGTGACAAGCAGTACGAGGTGGGCAAGACCTACACAGAGCCGGAGGCCGACTGCTGCCATGCTGGTATGCACGCCTGCGAGAACCCGCTGGATGTGCTGCACTACTACCCGTTGAAGGATAGCCCGCGCTTTTTTGAGGTCGAGTGCGGCGGGAACGTGGATAAAAGCGGAAATGGCAGTAAGCTGTCCTGCACTGAGCTTACGGTGAAAGGTGAGGTGAATTTTGCAGGGCTGGTAAGAGCTACGGTGAATGCCGTTTTTAATCGGGTGAAGGGCAAAGAACCTTTTTCCAGCGGCTGTTCCAGCACGGCAGGTTCCAGCGGCAATTCCAGCACGGCAGGTTCCAGCGGCTGTTCCAGCACGGCAGGTTCAAGCGGCAATTCCAGCACGGCGGGTTCCAGCGGCGATTACAGCACGGCGGGTTCCAGCGGCTATTACAGCACGGCGGGTTCCAGCGGCTGTTCCAGCACGGCGGCAGCCACTGGGGCTTATTGCAGCGCAAAAGCAGATGGAAAAGACAGCATTGCCGTTGCCAACGGGTACGGGAGCAAGGCATGCGGCGCGATGGGCTGCTATCTCGTGTTGACAGAGTATGACGATGACGGCCACATGATCTGTGCCAAAATGGCCCGCGTAGACGGTTCTGCCATCAGAGAAAACGTTTACTATACCCTCAAAAATGGTGAGTTTGTGGAGGCCAAGCCGTGAAGAAGCACTACAAAAAGCGCTGGCTTGAACAGCGCTGGGATGCAAGGCAGCCGGAACGATTGGAGCACATCCAGCTGAAACGGCAGCTGAGAGGAAAAAAGGAGGGGTGCGGCAGTGAAGAAGAGCATGGGAATTGCAGAGTGCTGCCAGATCATGCGTGACAACAACATTTCGGTGAGCGAGCCGATCTTTACCGGTATGATTCAGGCCGGCAGCTTCCCGGCATGGGCGGTGCCGTCTATTGGCACCAAGAGCGCCGCTCCGCTGATCTCACGCGCCGGATTTATGGCGTGGGTGAAGGACTTTTACAAGCTCGAAAAGGTTTACACAAAGGAGGACCCGAAAGAATGAAGCTCAAATCCACTACTTACTACTGGATGGCCGTCATTTTTGGCGGCGTTGGAATGGGCGCAGCTATGGGCGCAGAGGGCACTGCGCAGACCACCGGATACATCTCCGGCACGCTGTTTGCGGTGTCGCTGGTGCTGATTTTGGCCGCTGTTCTGCTGGCTCGTCTGGGCTTTGCCGCAGAGGACAGGGAGAGAGCCGCAAAGCGGCGCAAGTATGGCAAGATCAACCGCACCCACGCCCGCAACCCGGAATATCCGGAGAATCAGGAGCGCGGGGCATGATGACGGCTAAAGAGTACGTTGAGGACAAAGTCAAATCCTACACGCGGCTTGCTGAACGCTGCAGGCGAGAAGCCGAAACCTCAGATGACATTGTCGTCCGGGCCGGATACTCCGCACGGGCAAACGTCTGGGAGATGTGCGCCGAAGAAATGGACAACGTGCGGGAGATGCTGCAAGAGGAATCTGGAGAGATCACGTATGCCTGACGCTGTCCACCATGTCATGTGGTACACCGTGTATGACACAAAAAAAGTAGAGCCTGCCCGTGCGCCAACACGGACAAGCCCGAGGGATGATGAGTTTCGCCGCCCATCACCACAAAAATAACATAAAACAGGAGGTTTTACAAGTGGCACTTTTGAGAATTTACGATGTGAAGCAAGAGCCGCCAGCGCTTGTTTCGCAACAGCAATTTCCGGTTGCTTCGGATGCAATTGTGATTGCCGATGAACTGGCAAAGAGAAAGCCCGAACGGCTGTACAGGGTGTTTGACGCTGATATGAACGTTGTGTATGCGAGGTGAATATTTATGCAAGAAGAATTGACCGTCCGGGTGGAGCACCCGGAACTGCCCGCGATCCGGTGGAATGAAGCCGAGGTGCAGCAGAACCTGACCGAGATGCTGGCCGCCTACACTGGCCGCGTCTACACCCCGGAGACCATCAAGGATGCCAAGGCCGACCGCGCAGCCGTGAACAAGCTGGACAAGCAGCTCTCGGATGCTGCCCGCAGTGCAAAGGCCTTTTACATGAAGCCGCTGGAAGAGTTCTTGCAGAGCGCCAAGCAGATGCAGGGCCAGTGTAAGGCCGTCTCCGGTGCCATTGACCAGCAGGTCAAGGCTGTGGAGGAAGCCGAGAGGCAGGATAAGCAGGATGCGCTGCGGGCTGTCTATGCCGACTGCATCGGAGAACTGCGGGAGCTTATCCCCTTTGACCGCCTGCTTGTGCCCCAGTGGCTGAACAAGACCTATGACCTGGCAAAGGCCAGCCGTGAACTGCGCCGGGATGTTGAAACACGGCGGAAAGAGTTGAAAATCATTCAGGACACCTGCGGCGAAGATGCTGAAGCCTGCAAGCTGGGATATCTTCGTGTTCTGGATCTGAACGCCGCGCTTGCCGAACACCTGCGCCTGCAGGACAACCGGGAAAAGCTGCGCCGCGCAGAAGCAGAAAGGCAGGCCGCAGAACGTGCCCGCGCAGCCGCACCGGTAATCATCCCTCCCACCGAGGAAGAGCGTCAGCTCAAGGCGGAAGCTGAACAGAGCGCCCAACGCAACGCCTTTATCACCGCTTCCGGACGACTGGACTGTGAAGTGCTGCAGCGCTTTGCAGCACCTGTCCAGCCGGAAGCTCCTGCCCGCAAACAGTATCGTTTCTGGGTAGAGTTCACCCGCGAGGATATTGCATGGTTCAAGCAGGGAGCCGCAGAGCGCGGTTTCCGCTATGGTTCTATCAAATAATTTTGGAGGTATTTACTTATGGCATTTACTCGTCCCGGCGCACCCGCGCCTACTTCGTCTGTTTCCAACGCACAGTCTCTGGCAAACCGTTCCATTCAGAATGCCAACCGTGCAGGCAGCACCGCTATGCAGGCCGCATCCCCGTCCGTGCCGGTGGAGATCACCGGTGCTGACGGTCAGCACTTCACTGTGAGTTTTGGAGACGTGCGCGACTTCATCTGCCCCAAGGCCACCGATGCTGAATGCAAAATCTTTCTGGAAACCTGCAAGCAGTACCACCTGAACCCCTTCACCAAAGAAGCCTACCTGATCCACTACGATAACAAAAACGATGACACTGCCAGCACCATTGTGCTGGGCAAAAACTGCTATCTGCAGATGGCCGAGCGCAACCCCAACTTTGACGGCTTTGAAGCTGGCGTGATCGTCCTGACCGCAGATGGCCAGCTGCTGAACCGTGAGGGATCTATCGTCTATGATGGAGACAGCGGCGAGACCCTTCTCGGCGGCTGGGCGAAGGTCTACCGTAAGGATCGCACCCGCGCCAGCTATGAGGAAGTCAAGCTCAGCGAGTATGACACCGGCAAATCTCTCTGGAACGGCAAAAAGGCCACCATGATCCGCAAGGTAGCGCTGGTGCACGCCCTTCGTGAAGCGTTCCCGTCTACCTTTGGCGCTTTGTACGATGAGAGCGAGGTGCGTGTGGACGCTGAAAGCACCGCCCGCGAGGTGCCGCCCGAAGAGCTTCCGGTGCTGGATCCTTTCGCAGGCTCCCACCGCCACCGCAAGACGGCAGGCACGCTGATCCCCGCTCCGGAAGCGCCTGCGGAAGAGCCGCCCGCCGATGACCCGTTTGGCGGTGATGATGCATGATCGTCCAGACCAAGAACGGCATCATGCTGCACGGTAAGATTGCCAAAGACCCGGTACTCCGGGACATCGGGCAGAAGCGGGTGCTGAAGTTCGACCTGAAAGCCAGCCGCACACAGGACGAGACCGGAAAATGGCAGAGCTTTTTTGTAGGCGTGAACCTCTGGCACGGCATCGACCAGTGGGACGGCATGCTGCAGAAAGGCGATCAGGTCACGGTTTTTGCCAAGAAGCTGAAAGAGCGGGAGTACAACGGCAAGACCTACTACGATGTGGACGCGGATGATGTTCAGCCCGGTGGGCTTGTGACATTCCGTTGGCTGCAACAGATGATCGACCTGATGGCACACCCCGGTCCTCCGCCGGAACCTGCAGAACCGGCAGCAAACCCGGCAGATCTGCAGGGTGCGCAGATGTATCCCGATGAAACGCTTGCGGATTACGCACCGCACAGCACTGCCGCGCCAGAACCGGCTCCATCTACCGAGTATGACCCCATCAACGAAGACGCAGAAGATCTCCCCTTCTGATTTCGCAAGCTGTGCTATCCGGCTATACGGGCGGGCAAAGGAGGTGAGCAAGTGGCAAAAGAAGAAAAAAAGTCGTTTGTAGCGTATCTGGATTGGTTCGACGCGCTGGAAGAGTACACGGATGCCGAAGTAGGACAGCTAATGCGGGCTTTGGCAAAGTACGTCCGAACAGGCGAAAAACCAACATTTTCCGACCGTGGAATGCGCGGAAATTTCCGATTCATGTGCAATGGCGTGGATTCGGCTGCAGAAAAGTACGAGAACGTCAAGCAAAAGCGCCGGGAAGCCGGAAAAGCCCGTGCTGCTCAAATGCAAGCAAAATCAGCAAATGCTAGCACATGCTACCAAGTGCAAGCAAGTGGTAACTATAATGATACTGTTACTGGAACTGGAACTGTTACTGGAACTGGAACTGTTACTGGAACTGGAACTGTTATATCCCCTAACGGGGATATATATAATAGCGCCGCCCCCGCCGCCGTTGACGTAGAACTTTCAAAAATCGTCCAGCATTATCAGCAGGCTGTTGGGGACTTCCCGCGCTCTGCACTGGACAAGCTGCAGAAGTGGCGGCAGGAGTACAGCACAGAGATGATCCTGCTGGCGATTGACAAGGCCACAGAAGCTGGAAAGCGCTCGTGGAACTACATCAACGGCATATTGTCCGGATGGAAACGGGACGGCCTGCGCACACCGGGGGATGTGGAAGCCAACGAGCAAAGCCGGCAAGCCAGACCGAGAGGCAAGCAGCCAACCGAGACCGTAGACGACCAGCTTGCACGGGTGCTGGCGAAGATGGACAGAGAAAGAGGGTTTGAGACATGACACGGGAAGACGTGGCAAAGCTGATCCGCATGAATTTTGTGCTGTACAAGCTGGGGTCTAAGCCACTGACCGATGAGGAGATGCAGACCACCATCGATGTGTGGGCGTACCAGTTTGGCGATTATGACGGCGATACTGTCAAGCGGGCTTTTCTGGCGGCAAACCGGGTATGCGTTTATCCGGTCACGGTGGCCGACATCTTCAAGCAGCTTTCCCAGTGTCTTGACCCGTCCGCTGAATGGGAAGCTCTGGCTGTAGCGGCACGCAAGGCACAGACATTTTTGAGCTGGCGAAAGTTCCCGATGGTGATCGGCATTGACGAAAATGGCGGGCTGCTGCGTAGTGACGGACAGAAAGAGCTGAAAGCCCTGTATGACCAACTCCCCCCGGCAGCAAAATCCTATGCCGGGAGCGTGGGAGGGCTTGCGGAGCTGGCTGAAATGCCGGATCTTACATACCGCCGTGCCGAATTTTTGAAGCAGGCGCAGGCCGATATCACCACTGCCCCCCGTGAAGCTGCAAGGCTGCGGGCGAGCGAGCCGACAAGAAAGGAGCTTGAGAGGTGATGATTCTTGAACCCTGCAAAGACTGCCCCGACCGGCACCCGATCTGCCACGACAGCTGCCCACGGTACGCCGAGTACAAGCGTCAGCTGAAAGCGCAGCGCATCTACACCAACGGGAACCATGCGGCGGAGCGGATCAGCCGCAACGACTTCGACAAAGAAGGATGGATGGGAGGAAGAAAGCGGGGAGAACCCATAAGCCGCCCATCGGCACGCCCATGTGGCATGTGCTGGAACACCTGTACTACGAAAAGACCCGCGCGGGGCCGCTGATGGAATACGTGATCCGCGAAGCCCGTGTGACCGGATATTTTCAGGGCGGTTACACCGAGATCAGGCTGACGGGAAAGAATGCGGGCGGGTTTATGACGCCGTACTCCTATCCACTGAAGGACATCGGCGAAAAGCTGTTTTACACGCCAGAAGAGGCCGCCCGGCTTGCAAAGCGAATGACTGAGAACGAAGAGAAAATGATCTGGTGCAGTGATCCGCTGCGCAGGCCGTGGGCGGAGTACATCATGCCGGTGGCGGAACAGACAAGCTTATTTCAGGGGGTGAGCAAATGAGGTACAAGCCCGGCGCTTACATCGTCTCTCTCGACCACCTGATGGGGCAGGAGCTTATTTATTACGGCGGGAAACTGCTCCACAAGGGATGGTTTGGCAACTGGCAGCTGTGGTATGCGAAAGCTGAGCTTGCCAGACTGCGCATTCGGGAAGCTGTGAGAACGGAGGAAGAACATGAAACCGAAAACGAAATCCGAGCTGATGGCCGAATGGGCCAGCCAGCCCGACCAGCTCAAAAGAGAGCGGGAAGTCAAGGCCATCCGCAAGGCGATGGACGACGCCCGCGCCGTGATGCAGGACGGTCTGACCCGGTACGTCAAGAAAAAGACCAAAGCCCGCAGCATGGCAAAGGCTGAAGCTGACCCATTTGCTGAGCTGGAAGGCTGGGAAAGCATGGAACAGATCCAGGATGCCTACGGCTATGGCGAGATCACCGCCGACAGGCGGGACAAGCTCACCGACCTGTGGGAAGCCCGGGAAGCTGCCAGAAACAGCCGCAAGGGCGCGGACAAGTACCACGACCTTGTGACGGAGATGCTGGAAACGGCCATCCGCCGGGTGGGCAATGAGTACGCAGATATGCTGTTTGAGTATGAACAGCAGCGCCGGGAAGCTGAAAAGCAGTGCGAGCAGCTGGCAATGGAAGGGATGGTGAAAAAATGAAGGCTATCTTGATGAGCATTCGGCCTGAATGGTGCGACCTCATCATTCGGGGGCAAAAGACCATTGAGGTGCGCAAGACCCGCCCGAAGCTGGAAACGCCGTTCAGGGCGTATATCTACTGCACCCGGACGGCGAGTAAAGAGTTTAATTCGGACGACCGTAACTGGGACGTGTCCGCGAAGGTCCACGGCGGCTGGCCAGGGAAAATGGGGCGCGTCATTGGCGAGTTCACCTGCAACGATATAGATAGAATTACTCCGCTTACAAGCTCTATTCCGGGGAATCTCGAAGAAAGGATTTTGGGAAGCTGCCTTACACCGCAGCAGGTAGAGGCTTATGCTGGCTGGAAAGGACGGAGGCTGATTGACTGCCGCGATGCGTACTGCTGGCATATTTCAAACTTCAAACTCTACAAAAAGCCAGTAAAGCTTAAAGATTTCTGGGCAATACAGCCCTGTACGCATCGCGAAGACTGTTGCACCTGCCGCAGATGGGACGCAGAAAAGCTGATTTGCCGGGGAGAAGCATTCGGAATCGAACACCCACCCCAAAGCTGGTGCTACGTGGAGGACGGCAGATGAAACTGACCCTCTACGGCGACCCGCGCACAAAGAAAAACTCCGCACGCATCCTCAGAAGCCGCTCAGGTGGGCGCTTTGTGGCCCCTAGCAAGGCCTACGTGGATTATGAGACGGACTGCCTGCGGCAAATCAAAAGGCCGAACAGCCCTATCTCTGCCCGTGTGAACGTGCGGTGCGTATACTACATGAAGACCGCCCGCCGGGTCGATCTGGCAAACCTCATCGAGGCTACCACGGACATTCTGGTAAAAGCCCGCGTGCTGGAGGACGACAACAGCAAGATCGTGTCTGCCCACGATGGCAGCCGGGTGGATTACGACAAACAAAACCCCAGAGTGGAGATCTGGATTGAAGAAATGGAGGACGAAAATGGCTGAATATCATGTTGGATGTGGGCTATTCGGAACCATCTATGCCGGAACGATGATGAAGCAGCGGAAAGATGGATTGCAGTTATGGAGAAGCAAGTCTGATGTGACCGACGAAGCAGTTTCCGCTGTTCTGACTCATTTTATTACTGAAATGGGGAATTCAGACAAAACGAAGCTCGAAAAGGTGTGGGGCGTTATCGGAAACAGGAAGCTAAAAGTCACTTTTGAGATTTTCGCCAGCAAGGAGGAAAACAATGACACGCACATGGACACCTGAAACCGACACGCCAAAGCCGGACGGAACCGATTACCGGTCTGTCAAGGCATGGCTGAACCGCTACCGCGAAGCAGAAAAAAGATACTACTTGCTGTCTGACCGTCTGGCCGAAGCACAGGAGGCCACCCGGCACATTACCCAGAGCCTCAGCGCGGCCCCGGGCGGCAGCAAAGATGGCCAGAGCCTTGCCCGGGCAGTGGAACGCGAGGAGGAAGCGAAGCGACGCGCTTATGAGCAAAGAGCGGTCTGCGACAGGCTGTTTCTTGAGATCAAAAGCGCACTTGACCGGATCCAGAACGAAAAAGCATACACGGTGCTGTACAAGTACTATCTCGATTGCCTCACGTGGGACAGGGTCGCAAAAGATATGAATTACTCTCTGCGCATGGTCTATGTCTTGCGGCGCAAAGCAATGGAGGAACTGAGCCTTTAAAAACATTGCACTGTCATTACATTGCGGTTTCACTATCGCATGGTGTAAAATTGTATCATCGGAAAAGCCAAAAGGCAAACCGATGCACGCAGCCTCCGAAACGTGTCCCTTCTTGGCATTTTCCTCCTTTTTTGCTTGCAGGTACCGGACTTTGCTCTCTCTTCACGTTTCGCGGGCTGCTTCTATGCGATACACTGACACAAAGGCAGCCTGCCGCTCATGAGAGACAGGAGGCGGTTCGATTCCGCCGTATC
>ERZ1027264.646-NODE-646-length-23920-cov-7.218186_pt1 | contig 23920 bp, 18 predicted proteins | sample MGYA00519258_ERZ1027264 | MGnify/ENA primary metagenome ERZ1027264 (study PRJEB26926, sample SAMN06164692) | human gut metagenome | biome: ENVO:00009003; feature: ENVO:2100002; material: ENVO:00002003 | host: Homo sapiens | place: USA | collected 2012 ...
GATGCTCAGGAGTCTCGTGGGCTCGGAGATGTGTATAAGAGACAGTCATTATATACGCCCAATAAGATATAATCACCATCCAAACATTCCTGTATAGTTCTTTCATCTGTAGGATAATAATATTCATCATGCAGCAAAGTCTTATTAACTTCATCCTGTAATTTAATAACAGGTTTCAAGTCTCTTTTTGGTTTCTTTATCTCAATCCTTCTTATTGATAAATCAAAATATTGACTCATATGAAACCTCCATTTACTCCGGCTTTTTTACTCGTATTTTTCCAGATAGAAGGAATACAGGATCCTCTCCTTCACGGGCAGCTGCATCAGCTTCGTCAGTGCCTCCTCATAGTATTGGATCTGGACGCTGTAGCGGTTCCAGAGGGCTTGCAGGGAATCGATCACATCGGTCTTGTAGTCCAGCAGGACGATCTCTCCGTTTTCTATAAAGAAGACATCGATGATACCCTGAATGAGAACCTTTTCCCCTTCAGGAAGGTCCTGATCCAGGCGCTTCGCATCAATGCCCAGCACGAAGGGCTGCTCTCTGTACAAAAGGCCCTGTTCAAAAGCTCTCCACATGCGGTAGGCCAGCTCCTGTTCCAGAAAATGCCGGATTTTGGGAAGGCTTACGGCCTGCGCATACTCTTCTGTCAGTCGTAGGGAAGCTGTCTCCCGCTGCAGGAATTCCTTCAGACGTTCCTGTAACCGGTCCGTATCCAGGCCCTGACGGTATTCCTCATAAGTCCCAGGGCATCCGGCAAATAGTCCGGATTCCATAAACAGATAAGAAAAGTCCAACAGTTCCATGGTCCGGTGGAACGCGTTACCGCGGACGGCTCCGCTGACCTTTTCCTGTTCTCTGCGGAAAGCCGGGATATAAGGCACCACTTCTTTTTCTTCGAAGGTATGAAATGCCGCTTCATCCTTCTCCGCCATGGCCGCAATCTTCAGTTCCGATACCGTGGTCTTGGTATAGAGCTTCTGCAGGCCGGGATACGGATAGGCATAGGCAAATCGCTCCCGCAGTTTCGCAAGCTTTCGTTCGTTCTCCTCCGGGTCCCCAGGCAAAGGAGTCTCGCCGTCCGTCACACGCTGCAACAGTTCCCTGCGGTCTCCCATGCGCAGTTGTTCCCTGATCTCCTCTGCCGCCAGGTCTTCTGTTCCCAGCGTTGTTACTGCAATTCCTGTCTTAGGCAGGATCGGCAGCAGAAAATCCATATAGCTCCCCGCCTCACAGAAATCCAGATAGGTCAGCTTCTCCTGTCCTGTCATCCGGGACAGCTCCCATTTTTCCTCCGCCTTATCCAACACCGCTGTCAGGATCAGTTTTTCTCTGGCACGGGTCAGTGCCACGTAAAGCACACGCAGTTCCTCCGCCAGATTGTCCTCCTTCATTTTCGCTGACAGAACGGCCCGGCGGAGGGTCTTATTTTTAATGCGGCGGCCGGAATCCACATAGTCCACCGCTACTCCCAGATCCATATCCACGATCAGGGACTGGTTCGCATCCTGCATGTTGAAACGCTTCGACAGCCCGGAGACAAATACCACGGGGAATTCCAGACCTTTACTCTTGTGGATGCTCATGATCCGCACCACATCGGCATTTTCGTCCAGGGTATCCGCCTCACCGTAATCCACATCGTATTTTTCCAACTGTTCCATATAACGGATGAAATGGAACAGTCCAAAATAACTGGTCTTCTCAAAAGCAGAAGCCTTCGTCAGCAGCATCTCCACGTTGGCCCGGCGCTTGCTGCCAGCAGGAAGTGCCGTCACATAGTTCAGATAATCGTAATCGTCCAGGATCCGCTGCAGCAGGTCGCGGATGGAGGTGAAGGGAGTCAGATCACGGTAATGATCAATACGTTGTAAGAAAGTATCTGCCTTTTGGGAAAGTTCTGTCTCCGCTTCCATGTCCTCCGGTACTGTTGCAGCTTCCAATGCGCGCTGCCAGTACTGTCCGGCCCCGGCGGTTTCTTCCCCGGCGCTTTCGCCCGCTGATGCCTCTTCTCCCGCTTCCGCCATCCGTCCCCTCTGCGCCACTTCTTTCAATGCCTCATACAGTGTCATTCTCTTCCGGGAATGCCCTTTGCTTCCGCTGCGGATCCGGGCGATCTCTTCCTGGGTAAAGCCTCCGAAGATCGACTGCATCACGCCGAACAGCGGAATATCCTGTCTCGGGTTGTCCAGCACTCGTAAAAACTGCAGCAGTTCCTGTACTTCCAGGGCCCCGAAATATCCGGTCTTGGATGTAATGTAGACAGGGATTCCCTGCTGTTCCAGTACTTTCTTGAATTCCTCATCCCAGCCACTGGTGGTACGAAGCAAAATCACCATATCCGAGTACCGCACCGGGCGCAATTCTCCCGTAGCCTTCTCCATGACTTTCAGACTGCCCTTCAGCTGCTTGATACGTGCCGCAATAGCCAGTGCTTCCAGCTGTCTTACGTTGTCATAGTCCACGGGACCTCTTGCCCCGTCGGGACGCTGTTCTCCGCTGCCGCCTTCCGCACCATCCCCCTTCTCCGGCTTACGGATCAGTAATAGTTCACTGCCGTATGCAGGATCCTCTGTGGCGGGATATGTGGCCCCGGGATACAATGCTGCCTTATCATCATAGGCAATGCCGCCGATCTCCTGGCTCATGATGCGGGAAAACACATCGTTTACCGCATCCACCACCTGCACACGGCTTCGGAAGTTCTTCGCCAGGTCGATCCGGCACAGATCCCCACTCTCCTGATAGGTGTCGTATTTTTCCAGGAAAAGTTCCGGTCTGGCCAGACGGAATTTATAAATACTCTGCTTCACATCACCTACCATGAAGCGGTTATAATGTCCCTCCACTTCCCCGGAGATGGCACTTAACAGATATTCCTGTACCAGATTACTGTCCTGGTATTCGTCAATGAGGATCTCCTGAAAATACTGGCGATACTCCAATGCCACGTCACTTGGCACAATGTCATATTTCACACCGGTGCTATCCATTCCTGTATCACCGGTGCTGTCCGTCCCTGCATCGCCGGTCTCTTCCACTTTTTCCCGTTTTAGCAGAATCTGTAACGCATAGTGCTCCATGTCGGAAAAGTCGATCAGATGTCGCTCCTGTTTGGCCGCAAGAAGCCTTCTGTCGAATTCCAGCACCAGGTTAAGCAGCATCCGGAGCGGCTCTCTGCAGGCTTTTCCCTGTTCCACCACCAACTCTAACGGTGTCTTGAAATATTGTTCCGTCAGATCCGCCAGCGTGTCTTTTACGCTATTACGGATGGATTTCGCCAGCTCCCGTTTGGCTGGATCCACGCTCTCATCCTTCTTGGAAGAAAGACGGCCGAAAGTCACTGCTGGAACCTTTGCTGCCTGTTCCTTCAAATCCTTGCAGGCAGCCAGGCGTTCCAGCTGTTCGCTCTCCGCTTCTGTCAGTTCTCCATACATATATGGACCGTCCGGCAGCTCACACAGCTTTTTCACTTCCACCAGTTTTTCCAGACACCCTTGCAGGACACGGCTCACACGCTCTGCCAGATATTGTCCGTAATCACTGTGCAGCAGGGCATCCAGATCTCCCGCCGCATAATCGTTTTTACGCTCTTCCAGCCATTCTGCGGGCCAGGGAAAACTTCCGGCATAGCGGGACAGGTTCAGGATATGCTGTTCCAGCACGCTCTCTCTGCCGCCGGGGCAGAAATATTCCACACAGGTGTGGAAACGTTCCCGTGCCTCCCGGGATGGGTCCTCGCTGTCACGTTTTCCCGGAACCTCTTCCGCAAAATCATTCCCTGACGCTTTCTCCGGTATCATCGCTCCGCTGTCACGGTTTTCCCGGGACGTCGGAACATCATCCGGAACAAATTTCCCAGCATAGGCATCCTCCAGCAGCTGTCCCAGCACCTCCTGCTGCAACAGCTTGATCTCACCCTCGTCTGCCACACGGAAATCCGGATCCAGACCGATCTCATTAAAATGATTCCGGATCAGGAACAGGCTGAAGCTGTCGATCGTGGTGATCTGGGCATTGTGTAACAGGGCGGACTGCTTCTGGATATGGTCGTTCCCCGGATCCGCTTCCAGTCTGGCGGCGATCCCGGCTGCGATACGCTCCCGCATCTCCGCAGCCGCCGCATTGGTGAAAGTCACGATCAACAGGCGGTCAATGTCCGCCGGATGCTCCCCCTCACAGATCATACGGATGATACGCTCTACCAGTACCGCCGTCTTACCGCTTCCCGCGGCCGCCGATACCAGAATGTTGCTGTTATGCAGTTCGATTACCTTTTGCTGTTCCGGGGTAAAATTCATTCCCATACGCTACCTCTGTTCCTGTTTCTTTTCTCCTGTTGCCGTCCTGTTCCTCCGGGCAGCGGGTGCTTTCTCTTCGATCTTCCTGTCAGACACACACTCCCGCCGGGCACCCTTTGCCCTAAGCTTCCACGGTCTTCTGCATCCGCTGCATCAGCGCCTGCTTATCCAGATCTTCCAGCTGTCTCTTCTCATAGCCCGGAATACTGCCATCGAAACCGCAGACCTTTTTATAGGCGCAATAAGTACAAGCCTCTTCATTGCCTTTCTCATAGGGATTGGCTGCTATTTTTCCGTCCAGGATCTCCCGTCCGATGCTGCGGATCTTGGCATCTACATAAGAAGATATCAGCTGCATCTCCTCCCGGCTTAAGACACCGGATCTGGCACTGAAGCTTCCATCCTTTTTCTTCTCCACCGGAATGACCACAGACTTATCCTGCATATAGCGGTCCAGCCGCTCCACGACCTCAGGATCACTGTTTACTACACCGTTCATACGAAGCTTTGCAAGGATCTGTTCATTGATCTGCTCATCCGTGAGTTCCACCGGTGTCTCTATGGTGGGATCATCGATGTGATAATACAGAAGTGCCGCCGGTACGATCTCCTTATCCGGATGCTTTCTGCTCTCCAGCTCCATTGCCGCATTCATATATACCACCAGCTGCAGCTGTAACCCGTAATATAATGCCGCCAGGTCGAATTTCTTATTGCCGGACTTGTAGTCAATGACCTTGACATAGACATGCTCCGCATCCTCCGATACATCGATACGGTCAATGCGCCCCTGCAGGTGCATCTTCTCTTCTTCAGACAGATCCACATGAATACTGTCCAGATCCTCCGCAAACCGGAAGGACAACTCATAATCATCCGGCTGAAAGCTTCCCTGCTTCAGATGCTGCTGCAGTGTCAGCACCGTCCGGGTCAGGATCCTGCTCATCCGGGTAATAGCATATTCATTCCTCGCGGAACTGTACAGAACGGTCTCCCCATAGGTCGCAGCATAACCTTCCACTGCTTCTTTGATGGCCTGAGTTGCAAAATTTTCATCAAAATCCCACCATGTTCGACCGGATTCTGCAAGTTTTCCTGCAAAATTCTCCAGTACCGCATGATACACATTTCCCATATCCGACACTTCAAAGCCGAATTCTTCTCTCTCCTGCAGAGACAGGCCATATTGCAGGAAATGTCTGCATGCGCAGGCAGCATAGGTCTCCAAGCGGCTCACACTGTTCTCCAGCTGCCTACCGTACAATGCTCTGGCCACGATCCTGGACAGACCGCTCTCCCTGTATCTGCGAAATGCCGCCCGGGTCAGCAGGTCTCTGCCCGCCGCATCCGCCTCGTAGGCACGGTACATGAGATAGAAGTCCTGCCTCTCTTCTTCCGGCAGGGTTCCTTCCACATATTCCCGCAGTTCCTCCGCCAGATATCTGGCACCTTCCTGTCTGCCCTCGATCTGTTCCAGGCGGCTGCGGTTCTGGGGATACTCCACGCTCATTGCCGGGAACAGCTTCCGCACCGTATCGATCAGGTAGGACGGTCTTATGCCCTTTCCTTCACTGTTTACCTTGGCATAGGACAGATACAGCTGTTCTGAGGGCTTGGTCATATTCAGATACAGATATAATCTCTGGATATACATCTGCTGTCTCGGGCTGGGTGCCATCTCTGTCCCGGATTCAATCAGGAATTCCCGATCCATATCCGAAATGATCCCGCCCTTGGAAGCATTTTTCGGAATATTTCCGTCATTGACTCCCAGGAAAAACAATACCTTCACCTGTTTCAGACGGGTTCGCTCCATATCGCCCACCACGATACGATCCACGTTCTGAGGGATCGTACCGACAGTGATCTCGCCGAAACCGGCCTCTAAAATATCCGCAAATTCCTGTCTGGAGATTTCTTCCTCTCCCAACAGTTCATAGACCTGATCCAGCAGATCCATGACCAGCCGGTAAATCTGTGCATACTCTCTGGCTCTGGATAAGTCTCCCTCTTTTTCAAACTGCTGCTGATAGTTCAAAAGCTTTTGCTGCACCTGATTCTGTTCCAGGAAATCGTACAGATGGCTGACATAGTCTCCTGCCTTTTCCCAGCTTCCCATGTGCAGAATCTCCACCGCATCCATGAACTGTTGCCGGATACGGTTCAGACGCTCCATGGTCTTCTCTTCCGCCTGTTCGCTCCCCTCCGCATTTCCCTGCAGTTCTTCCGTTCTGCGGGTAAACAGACGGCTATAGGTCCGATAGCCTCTCGCCCCGGTGCGGATCACATAGTTTTCCAGCTCATCAATCTCTTCTCTGGAAATATCCGCCATGCCGCTGCGCAGAAAATGAAACACCGTATCATAGGAAAAATCCTTAATATACAGCTGCAATGCGCTCTTGATATATTCGATCATGGGATTCAGCACGATCCCTCTGGTACGGTCCAGGAAACATGGGATCTCCAGCTGTCCGAATTCTGTTTCCACATAGGAAGCGTATCCTTCCAGATCTCCGATGACCACGGCAATGTCCCGGTAGGTCATCCCCTGCTCTCTGATCAGGTGCCGGATGTACAGCGCTGTCTGATGGACTTCCTCTCTGGGGGAAAGGGCTTCAAACATATGGATCTCTTGCTGTTCTCCCGCATACGGTTCATACTGATACCGGAACAGATTCTGTTCCAGATAGTGTAATGCCGGTGCCTTGGCGAAGCGATTGGCCCCCCCCTTGACAAAGAGATCCTCTCCCCGCTCTACCTCTGCCTCCGCTGCCAGCTTTTCCAGATCCGCCACCGTCTTCTTGCTCAGATGGAACAGCTTCTGTTCACCATCCATTTTATACGGATCCTCTCCCACTCCAATGGTCACGGTAACGATGGTCTCTGCGCACACGCGCATCAGTTCCTGGATCAGCCGGTTCTGTATGGGAGTAAATCCCGTAAAGCCGTCAAACACCACTACACTGCCCTTTAAGATCTTTGATTTGGACAGGGATCTGCGCAGTACATCCAGTGTCTCCTCGGTGGTGATAAAATGATCCCTGATATAATCCTGAAAGCCCCGGTACAGAGTCTTTAAGTCTTTCAGTTTCATGGCCAGCGCACCACGCTTCTGAGCACTGGTGATCAGCTTGTCCATATCCTGTGTGCTGATACCGTATTGCATGAACTCGGAGATCGCACTTTTCACCTCATGGATATAGCCCTGCTTGTGCAGGAGACTTCCCATGGCCGGAAGCTGTTCCTTCAGATCCGCCGCCACTTTTTGCAGCACCAGGCTTTTGCCGGTGTCATCCAGTACCGGCATCTCTTTGGTCCCCACTTCCTCCAGAATGCGGTGGCTGAGTCGGCCGAAGCTCAGGACATCGATATTCAGGATGCCATCCCGGTCACTGCGTATGACCAGATCCTTCTGGGTCTGCATGGTGAACTGATCCGGCACAATGATCAGGAAATTCCTGCCCGGTTCCTCTGCCGCCCGCTGCATGATCTCTTCATAGATTCTGTGGCTTTTGCCTGACCCGGAAGGGCCAAAACAGAAACGTAAGCTCATAAGTCTCCTCCGTTATGCTGTCCGTTTATTTCAGATCCAGTTCAATGGGACAATGATCCGATCCCAAAATTTCCGTGTGGATCTTCGCATCCGCCAGCCGGTCTTTCAGACACTCCGATACCACGAAATAATCAATTCTCCATCCGGCATTTTTTGCTCTCGCCTGGAACATATAAGACCACCAGGAATACACCCCGGTCAGGTCCGGATAAAAATAGCGGAACGTATCGATAAATCCGTTCTCCAGTACCTTCGAAAAGCAGGCTCTCTCTTCATCAGTGAAGCCCGCATTGCCACGGTTGGTCTTCGCATTTTTCAGGTCGATTTCCTGATGCGCCACGTTCAGGTCTCCCGCATAGATCACCGGCTTTTTCTCTTCCAGCTTCTTAAGATACGCCAGGAAATCCGCTTCCCACTGCATGCGGTATTCCAGTCTCGTCAGCTCTCTCTGGGCGTTCGGTACATAGACTGTCACAAAATAGAACTCCGAATACTCTGCAGTGATCACCCGGCCCTCATGGTCGTGTTCCTCCACGCCGATGCCGTAAGTCACCTGTATGGGCTCTTCCTTTGTAAAAATTGCAGTGCCGGAATAGCCCTTTTTCTCTGCGTAATTCCAATACTGATGATATCCGGGCAGATCCAGTGCGATCTGTCCCTCCTGCAATTTTGTCTCCTGTAAGCAGAAAATATCTGCATCCGTTTCCTGAAAGAAATCCAGAAATCCCTTCTGCACGCAGGCTCTCAGCCCGTTCACATTCCATGAGATCAGTTTCATATTTTCCCTTTCCTGTCAGTCCTACTGTTATTATCTATATTTTTTGTCCCATTTTCAGGACACCATCTGCAATCTAAATAATTTATCACCGGAAGTCACATCTTTTTAATCTTCTACCAGATTATGGTACATCACATGGATATCCTCGTAGACACCGTCCTTATTGAGGAAGCCTCCCGGAATAATGCCCAGATCCACGAATCCCAGTCTCTGGTATAGATGGAACGCATGGATATTGGAAGCCACCACCGCATTGAACTGCAATACGCGGTAACCGTTTGCTTTTGCCTGCTTCAGACAGTCTTTTACCAGCAGTTCGCCGATATGCTCTCCCCGGCAGGCTCTGTCCACTGCATAGCTGGCATTGGCGATATGCCCTACTCTGCCGATATTGTTGGGGTGCAGAATATATAGTCCCTTCACATTGCCCTGTTCATCCTCTGCCACAGCACTTACCGTCTGTGCGGCAAAAAATTCTGCGGCTTCTGCCCCTGTCAGTCCTTCCTCCTGAGGAAATGCCACGCCATCCTCTACCACCTGATTCCAGATCTCTGCCATTCTTGCTACATCTTTTGCTTCAAATTTTCTGATTGTTATCATTTTGTCTGCCTTTTTCCTGATTTGTCTTAGGCCATCTTATCCCGGTCATAATTTTTATCCGCTTTTCTGTCATCTATTCGTTCTATCCGCCGTGCTTTTCCATCCATTCACATTCCTTCCGGGCAGCCTTCAGAGACGCTTCGTACCCTTTCAGGATCTCCATAAGTCTCTGTACATCGATGATGCCGCTGGCTTTATTTTCCGGGTGATCCATCCATGGATGCTGTTTTTCCGGCGGATAAATATTTTCTATGGTATTTTCCCCGATCCGATACCATTTCTTCTGATAGCAGATCGTGTTGTCCGCCGGGTTTAAAAAGGTTTCCAGTTCCGTCAGTGGATAGGTCTCTGCCGGTGTACGAGGATTACCTTCCAGACCTCTCACGGCAGTGACCTTCACAGTCCCACCCTCCGGTACTACACACAGCCACATGGGCTCTGCCGGTTTTTTCCATAATTTATCCAGTATAAAGTTCAACGGTCCCAGTAACAGGATCGTCATGAAAACCGCCAGCGCTCCCGTCAGTTCCGGAATCCAGTCACCCCACAACAGCATCTGGAACAGCAGATGGTCACTCTCCCGCACACCCCAGACCTTCATCACTACCAGCACGGTTGCTACCATATAGATCAGTATAGTGATCAGGGCAAACGGCATCAGTACTTTTTCTTTTTTCATGCCCCATGCGGCATAAGCCTTGCATTCATCGTCCGTAAAAAGCACGGGCAGTTCATAGCTCTCTGTCATGCTCCGCTTCTCCCTCTTTTGCTATTCTCCGAGAATAATATGCAGGAACCGCTTGTCCAGCATCAACGTCCGGTTCCAGGGATTCAGGATCACACCCTCGATATCATCGGCAGTCAACGTCATGCGGAACAGCTGCTCCATATCCGTGAGAAAAGTGGACATTACGCTGCCGCTTCCCTTTAATTCTTCCTCAAATCCGGTGAAGGCCGACCACCATTTTTTCCCATCGGAGGTCTGCACCGCCTGCAGGCGCATGGCAGTTCCGGCGGCCTGTGTCACCGCTTCCTGCACATCTGCTGAGGGCGGTTCCACCGCCACGATAAGCTGTCCCTGCTCCCGCATACGTCTGCGCACCACCGTCAGAGCATGAGCCAGAAGTTCTTCTGTCGGCTCCTGCTGTAATGCCAGAATTGCCTCCTCTATTTTCTCATTTCCCTGTAAACCTTTATCTTTCTTTTCGTCCATAACCGTAATGTTGTCCTTTTTAATTGTAGTCGTTAAATCACTTCATCCTATTTCCCATGTCCCTTGCGCAATCTTGTATGCAATCTGTCGAATTCCATAAGAGCCACAGGCAACACAGCTCATGCCTATGCCCATCATACCATAAATGCCTCCGCAATTCCACTCACGTTTCCCTCCAGAAGCCGTCTTTTCCTTGACAGTGGGGGTATTCGTTGCTAACATGAACCTGAGCGTTTGATGCTTAGAAATGAGGATAATTATGGATACTTTTGACCCGAAGCACATTTACAGCGATGCCGCAAAGCTGGCTCGTCTGAAAGATAAAAAGCTTTTCCTGTTCGATATCGACGGCACCATTGCCGTAGGCGATACCTTGTATGAGGGAAGTGCGAATCTTCTCCGCTACATTCAGGCCATCGGCGGCAGGGCTTATTACATTACCAACAATTCCACAAAAAGCGGACTGGACTATGTGAAAAAATTCCACGATGCATTTCACCTGGACAGCACGGAGGATCATTTCATCACCTCCGGCTATATGACGCTGCGTTTTTTGAAGAAGAATTATGCAGACAAGAAAATCTTCGTGCTGGGAACCGCTTCTTTTGTGGCGGAACTGCGAAAGAATGGCCTCTGGGTAACCGAGGTCTGCGAGGACGGCATTGACTGCGTGGTCGTTGCCTATGACAGTGAATTAAATTATGCAAAGCTTACCGAAGTCTGCAAGGTTTTATTCACCCAGGATGTTCCTTTCTACGGCACCAACCCGGATTTGCGCTGCCCCATCGACTTCGGCTTTATCCCCGATTGCGGTGCCATCTGCGACATGATCACCGCCACCACAGACAAACAGCCCATCTATCTGGGCAAGCCCAGCAAAGAGGTCGTAAAGCTTTGCCTTGAAGTCTCCGGCTTCACTCCCGAGGAGACTCTGGTGGTTGGCGATCGTCTGTACACCGATATTGCCTGCGGCATCAACGGTGGTGTGGACACCTGTGTTCTCTTCACCGGCGAGGCACAAAAAAAGGATATTCTGACTCCCGAGGGGGAGCCGAATACCCAATATCTGCCGGACTATGCTTTTGAAAATGTGCAGGAATTATTAAATGCCTGCCAGGGTGAAATAAATTTTAAATAGCTCTCTTCACGACACCGATTCCCAACGGATAAGGTCCGGTGTGTACGCCAATGGTGGCACCAATCTGGAAGATGGGAATGGTGTCGATGTCGTATCCCTTTTCTTTCAGTCTGCCTGCCAGTCTGTCGCGGAACTCTACGGCTTCTTCATAATCGTAGCCATATCCCACGCAGACGTTGTAATTGGCAATATCTGCCTTTTCCTCTGCAAAATATGCTAACAGCAGATCGATATTTTTATCTACCGTCTTGCGACGGCTTCTGCCGATACCGGAGGGGAAGATTTCTCCCTCTTTTAAGGTAATGATGGGCTTGATGCCAAGCAGGCTGCCGGCCACGCTGGCTACTTTGCCGATACGTCCGCCGTGCTTTAAATATTCCATATTTCCTACGGTGAAAAAGATTCTGCCGGAGCTCTTGATCTCATTCAGGCGATCGATACTCTCCTGGTAACTCTTCCCCGCATCTCTAAGGCGTACCGCTTCCAATACATAGATGCCCTGCAATACGGTATTCACAGTAGAGTCGCAGACATAAATCTGTGCATTGGGATATTCCTCTTCCAGGATCGCTTTTGCATTCAGAGCAGACTGCATGGAGCCGCTGAACTTGGTTGTGATACAGATGCAGATGATGGGAATTCCCGCCTTGACAAAAGGAAGAAATGCATCTACATAATCCTGCACGGAAGGCATGGAAGACTTCGGATATACATCCGGGTGATCCACCATTTCCTGATAGAACTCACGGACACCGATCTCTATCATTTCCTTCTGGTATTTCCCCTCTTCAAAAGATACATAAAAAGGAACTACCGTAATGTCTTTTTCTTTGGTCATCTCCATGGGAAGATCACAGGAACCGTCTGATATAATATGAAATGCTTCGCTCATTCTCGCATACACCTTTCTACTTGTTTGCAGAGTTTAGCTTACCACGTTGTGGAGTAAAAAGCAATGAGTTTTTGTTATTATATTTCATTTCGTGGTGTTTTATGCTGTTTTATGTAGTTTTTATAACTATATGTATGAAAAATCCGAATTACGCGATATTTGTCGATGAAAGTTTGTCAACCGACATACGGCATTCGTTGACAATGGGCAGTTCTCTCGATATACTTGAGTTGTTAACCATTCATTCCCCCGGTTAACATTTTCTGCAGGAATGACCCCCTTTCATTCTTTGCAAACCCAAAAAACAGCCCGGCAGGATCTCCTGTCGGGCTGCGTTATTGTCTTCTATTATTCCTATCTTTATATGGAGTAATCCAGATTCTCCAGGCGCTTGTTCCGTCGTTCCACCAGATCCGCAATGGTGACTCCGTCCACTACCTTGTTCACTGCATCATACAATTCCTGCCATACCTCCAGAGTCTCACAGGTATCACATCGTTCGCAGATGTCAGCGCCTTCCTCCAGACATGCCACCGGGGCCAGTGAGCCTTCCGTCAGTCGTAAGATCATTCCTACGGTAAAATCTGCCGGATCCTTGGCAATACGATAACCGCCCTGGGCACCACGGACGCTTTTTACATAACCTGCCTTGTTCAAAACAGCAATGATCTGCTCCAGATACTTTTCGGAAATCCCCTGTCTGGCAGCAATTTCTTTTACCTTGATACACTCTCCGTTGTTGTTCAATGCCAGATCCAGCATGACACGTACTGCATATCTTCCTTTGGTTGAAATTTTCATCCTATCCTCATTTCCGAGCATCTTCCTGCTCTGTTTCACTTTTAATATCAGCCTGCTTATTCCAAAGCAGTTCAAAACTGCTCCGATCTTTCTATGGTTTCCACAGATTCTACCTTATTTTTTCTTTATTTTTCTTTTTCCTATAGTTCATATAGGATTTGTGGAAACAACAGAAAAATCTGGAGAGCATCCACTCGAATGCTGTTCGGAAAAATCTCCTCCCATTCCTCGGAATGCTCTCCGGATTTTCGCATTACTTTACTGGCACTTCACCTTACTTGTAAGGGATAACGCCACCGTTATAATTGTCGTTGATGAACTGCTTGATCTCATCGGACTTCAGGGTATCTACCAGTGCCTTGATCTTAGGCAGATTCTCGTTGCCTTCCTTAACAGCGATTACATTTACATAAGTAGCGGCTGCTTCGGAATCATCGCTCTCATACAGCAGAGCATCGTCTGCAACAGTCAGGCCTGCTTCCATAGCATAGTTGCCGTTCAGGACACCGAAGGATACCTCTGGAAGGGTTCTGGGAACCTGTGCTGCCTCCAGCTCTACGAAGGTGATGTTGTGAGGATTCTCTACGATATCCTTGGTAGTAGCGGTCAGACCCACACCATCCTTCAGAGTGATGTAACCATTATCCTGTAACAGTAACAGGGCACGTGCCTCGTTGGTGGTATCGTTAGGTACTGCGATGGTTGCATTGTCAATGTTGTCTAAGCTGGTCTCGGTTCCGGGATACAGTCCGAAGGGCTCGTAATGGATACCGCCGGCATTTACCAGATGGGTACCTTTCTCCTCGTTGAAGCTCTCCAGATAAGGAATATGCTGGAAGTAGTTTGCATCGAACTCGCCGGACTCTACTACTTCATTGGGCTGTACATAATCATCAAATACCTGAACCTCCAGAGTATAACCCTGCTCCTCTAACAGAGGCTTTGCTGCCTCCAGGATCTCTGCATGAGGTACTGCAGTTGCAGCTACCTTAATGGTCTTGTCGTCGGCTCCCTTGCTGCCGCAGCCGGTCAGTGCGCTCACGGACAATGCTGCAACGGCGATCAAAGCGATTACTTTCTTTTTCATAATATTTCTCCTCCTAAATCATTCGTTCATAATATTAACTTTATTGAATCAGGTGATCTGCACCTGTCTCAACCTTTTATCAAACCATTTTATCTGGTTCTCTTGTCCAGCTTCTTGGATAACTTCATTCCAACATATTGCATCAGCTGTACCAGCACTATCAGCAATACCACAGTCACCCACATGATGCTGCTATCGTAACGGTAGTAACCGTAACGGATTGCGATATCACCCAGTCCGCCACCGCCGACGATACCCGCCATAGCGGAGTATCCCAGGATCGTACCAAGAGCAATCGTTACATTGACGATCAGGGAAGTCTTTGCCTCTCCGATCATTACTTTCCAGATGATGGTCCAGAGGTTCGCTCCCATGCTCTGTGCCGCCTCAATAACGCCGTGATCCACTTCCAACAGAGAGGACTCTACCATTCTGGCTATAAACGGTGCCGCTGACAGTGTCAACGGAACGATCGTTGCGGTCGGTCCATAGCTTTTTCCTACGATGATCCGTGTCAACGGCTGAATCACGATCAGCAAAATCAAAAACGGAAAGCTTCGAACAACATTCACGACCACATCTAATACCTTATAAATAATCTTATTCGGTCGAAGTCCCTTCGGTGCGGTAATTACCAGGGCAATTCCCATCGGCAGTCCGAGCACATACCCCATAAACGTTGTTGCCAACGTCATGTACAAAGTAACAAAGATGCCTTCCACCACCATCATAGTCGTTGCATTATCCCACATAGTCTCTCAACTCCTCCACTTCCAGTTTTCTCTCCTGTAAATAATGAACCATCTTGTTCGCCGCCATTTCATCCTCCGGCAGCTGTAAGATCATCTGTCCATGGGCGATACCGCCAATGTCCTTGGTATCCGCTAACAGGATATTAACGGGAGCCTTGCACTCCAGCACCATATTGGCGATCACAGGCTCGAAAGAAGAATTCTCGGTGAAAACAATGCGGATGCAGCGTTTGCCGGACATTTCCTTTGCCTTGGGATCCACCATGAACACCAGCTTTCTTGCAGCTGCGGACTGGGGTCTGGAGAAGACCTCCTCCACAGTACCATGCTCTGCCAGTTCTCCGGCATCGATGATGGCTACATGAGAACAGATCTCCTGTACTACTGCCATCTCATGGGTAATGATCACAATGGTGATTCCATACTGTTTGTTGATATCCTGTAATAATTTCAGGATCTCCTTGGTCGTGGTGGGATCCAGTGCACTGGTGGCCTCGTCACACAGCAGGATCTTCGGAGTGTTGGCCAATGCTCTTGCGATAGCCACACGCTGCTTCTGTCCACCGGAGAGCTGGGAAGGATAAGCGTCTGCCTTTTCCTTCAGTCCTACGATCTCAAGCAGCTCCATGGCACGCTTTCTGGCTGCCTGTTTTTTCACACCCACGATCTCCATGGGGAAGCACACATTGTCGAGGACACTGCGCTGCATGAGCAGGTTAAAATGCTGAAAGATCATCGCAATGCCTGTACGAACCTTACGAAGTTCTGCCTCAGTCAGTGTCGAAAGATCCTGATCTTCTACGACTACGGTTCCCGTGGTGGGCTTCTCCAGATAGTTCAGGCAGCGTACCAGGGTAGATTTTCCGGCACCACTCATACCGATGATGCCGTAGATGTCTCCCTTGTTGATATCCAGGCTGATGCCCTTCAGGGCCTCTACCTGATTATCCTTACCTATAAAAGTTTTTGTTACATTCTTGATCTGAATGATCGGTTCCATAAGTTCCTCCATTCCAGGTTCGTGCTTTTAAGGGGAGAAAAGCGCGAATTCCTTGAATTCCTAGTACCATGCCATACATTCTAACACAAGAATGCAAGTCTGTAAAGTTCTTAGGAAATGCCTTAAGCTTCTGCAAACATCGGGGTGGACAGGTATCTGTCACCGGAATCGGGAAGCAATGCTACGACTGTTTTGCCGGCATTTTCGGGACGCTTTGCGATCTGTGCTGCGGCATACAGTGCCGCACCGGAGGTAATTCCTACCAGGATACCTTCCTTATGAGCGATCAGGCGTCCGGTGGTAAATGCCTGATCTGTGGTAACGGTAAAGATCTCATCGTAAATACCGGTGTTCAGAACGGAAGGAACAAATCCGGCACCGATACCCTGCAGCTTGTGGGGTCCGGGCTGTCCGCCGGAAAGTACGGGAGAATCCGCAGGTTCTACTGCTACGACCTTCACATTGGGGTTCTTGGATTTTAAGTATGTGCCGATACCGGTCACGGTTCCGCCGGTACCTACGCCTGCTACGAAGATGTCTACCTTGCCATCGGTGTCTTCCCAGATCTCGGGACCGGTGGTAGCTGCATGTGCAGCGGGGTTCGCGGGGTTATCAAACTGTCCGAGGATCACGGCTCCCGGGATGGATTTCTCCAGCTCTTCTGCCTTGGCGATGGCACCCTTCATGCCTTTGGCACCTTCGGTCAGTACCAGTTCTGCGCCATAAGCTTTCAGGAGGTTACGACGTTCCACGCTCATGGTCTCGGGAAGGGTTAAAATGGTCCGGTAGCCCTTGGCAGCAGCTACACTTGCCAGACCGATACCGGTGTTGCCGGAGGTGGGCTCGATGATGGTGGAGCCTTCCTTTAAGATGCCCTTCTTCTCGGCATCTTCGATCATTGCCAGTGCGATTCTGTCCTTAACGCTTCCTGCGGGATTGAAATACTCCAGCTTTGCCAGAAGTTCTACACCTTCAATGTTCTGGTCTTTCAAGTAATTGTTTACTTTTAAAAGGGGTGTATGTCCGATCAGCTGGGTTGCGGATGTGTAAATCTTACTCATAATGAAATCCTCCTTATACTTGAAAATTGTGTTCGTTTTCTATTTCCTACTTATCTGATATGGATGTTATGAATTTATACTATACTATTCCGCTAGGAATGTCAACCATTATTTTTTTAAAATTTTTGAGAGTTGTGCCGTGGAACGGAAAATGGTATGATTTAGGTAATTAATCCGTAGTCCCAACAGCAAGTAAGAAACGCGGCACGCTCGTACTTTAGTACGATGCGCTCATGTCGCAGAGCGTAGCGGTACATAAGCGGTCACAGTACGACCGCAATGCGTCCCTTAGGACGCTATGGTACCGACGTCTGCTTACGGCCTGCTTATTCTTACTTGCTGTCGTGACTACTGGGTTATTCATTAATCAGGAAGGAAACACCAATCCATGGCAAATAACATTTACCGCGTTCCTACTATATATAGTGATATCAAAAAAACGACTGAACCTCTCTCAGTCCGGGTACCGGGTTCTAAGAGTATCACGAACCGCAGTCTCCTTCTGGCGATGCTGGCGGAGGGGAAGTCCACGCTGCGTGGAGTGTTGTTCTCGGATGATTCGAGACATTTTCTTAAGTGTGTGCAGGATCTGGGATTTGAGACGACGGTGGATGAGGAGAGCTATATCGTCACGGTAGAAGGACTGGGAGGAAAGCTTCCCTGTGAAGAGGCTACGTTAAATGTGGGAAGTGCAGGAACGGCAGCGCGTTTTCTGACAGCTACGTTAGGTGTCTCGGAAGGTGTTTTTCACATGGATTCTTCGGAGCAGATGAAGAGGCGCCCCATGGATCCGCTTCTGTCCTCTCTGGCAGAATTGGGGTGTGAGGTCCGCTGTGAAGGAGAAGATGGGCATTTTCCTTTTACGCTGACCGCTCATGGGTTCGGACAGGATCATATCTCCATCGATATCGGGCACAGCAGTCAGTTTCTGAGTGCGCTGCTGATTGCTTCGACTTTGTCTTCGGAAGATTTTATGATTCAGGTAGAGGGTACCCATGGGATGGCGTATATCGAAATGACACAGAAGATGATGGAGCAGTTCGGTGTCAGGGTGGAACATCCCGCCGCAGATCAGTTCCGTATCTGCACCGGTCAAAAGTATCGTGCACTGGATTATCAGATCGAACCGGACGTCTCCGCCGCCTGCTATTTTTATGCAATGACACCGTTACTGGGTATTCCCGTATGTGTGGAGCATGTGCACTTTGAAAGTCTGCAGGGAGATGTGGAATTCTTACATATTTTAGAGAAAATGGGCTGTTCCGCACAGGAGACGGAAAATGGGGTACTCCTGCTGCCTCCCGCAGGGCAGACGGATACCGGAACGCAGGTTCCTGCCTTCCATGGCATCACCGTGGACATGTCTTCCTGCTCCGATCAGGTCATCACTCTGGCAGCTATTGCGCCTTTTGCTGACAGTCCCACCTGTATTACAGGCATCGGTCACATCCGTTTCCAGGAAAGTGACCGTATCCATGCCATCTGCACGGAACTGACCCGCATGGGCATCCACTGCGAAGAGACACAGGACAGCATCACTATCTATCCCGGCATGCCGCACCCCTGCACCGTAGCGACCTACGATGATCACCGCATGGCCATGGGCTTTGCCCTGACCGGGCTCCGGGCCGAAGGTATCGTGATCGACGATCCCGTATGCTGCCGCAAAACTTTCGAGAACTATTTTGAAGTACTGGATCAGGTGATTGCGAAGATAATCGAAATGTAGGAATTCACAAAGCATCCCGATATACCCGCATCACATTTCCCCAGAAAATCCCATCCAGCTGGTTTTCCGTAAAGCCGGCTGTTTTTAGTCTGTCCCACAATACCGGCATTGCCTCCGCACCGGGAAGAGCCGGATTTGTGGGGATGCCGTCGAAGTCACTGCCCAGACCCAGTATTTCCATACCGCCGACATCAGTGATATGTCTTGCCTGCCGTATCAGTGCTTCCCACAGCACCTCTGGATCTTTGCTTCCGCCATCCACCAGAAATTTATCATAATAGTTCAGTCCCATACAGCCGCCCCGCTCCGCCAGTCTGCGGATCTGGTCATCCGTCAGATTCCGGAGGGACGGACATACAGCCCTTGCGTTGGAATGGCTTGCCACGAAGGGCTTCTTCGTACATTCCCATACATCGTCAAAGCCGGCATCCGACAGATGGGAGACGTCCGGGATCATTCCGAGACGCTCCATCTCTGTGACAAAATCGCGGCCGGTTTCCGTCAGACCACACGCCGCGTCCCTGCCATCGGATCCACGTATCCCAGTCTCACCTTTCTCCGTCTCTATCGCCGTTGTCGGATTTTCCCCCGCACAGCTGCTCCTCCCGGTTCCCGGTATTTTCTCCTGAACAGATTTCTCCGTTAGTCTCCCATCTACGTTGCCCCTGCTCTGCCCCAGACACCGACGCGTGGCTGGCCACCCCAGTTCATTCCGATAATTCCAGGTTAACGTCAGCATCCGCACCCCCATGTCATACAGTTCCCGTAGCCTCTCCAGACTTCCGCCGCAGACCGCCCCTTCTTCCACCGTCAAAAGTGCCGACAGTTTCCCACAGGCTTCATTTTTCAAAATGTCTTCATAGCACAGTACCGGGACAATCCGGTTCTTGTTTTTCTCCAGCTCCGTCCGGTAGACCTCATACAGAGCACACACCCGCTCCCAGGGTGTCGGTGTGCACTTTCCGATATCCACAAACAGGGCGAAATTCTGCAACAGATATCCGCTCTCCTGCATCCGCTTAAGATCCAGATGGCCGCTGTTTTTCCAAAGTTCCCCGCCCCGGTCCGCCAGTTCGGATATGGTGTCGCAATGCATATCTATGATCTTCATGTTTTCTCCTGATCCCCTATGAAAAAGAGAGCATCCACAGCTCTATGTTCCTGCCATGAATACTCCCTCTTACTTTCTTTGTTCAATTTATGCTGTTGTCAGCAAAAAATACCTTAGTTCTCTTCACCCTTGACTGCGAAGCATACGCCGGTATCGTCGGGCTTATCCTCATCAAACTTGTAGTCCTTGCCGGGCAGGATAGCGTTCAGGATAATGCCGGCCAGCGCGCCGACTGCCAGTCCGGACAGGCTGATGGTGATCTCACCGATGTGGAATGCGATAGCACCTGCTGCACTATAGTTGATACCGATGGACAGTACCAGAATCAGAGCGGCGATGATAACGTTACGACTCTTGGTGAAATCTACCTGAGTCTCAACGATATTACGAACACCGACTGCGGAGATCATACCATACAGTACCAGGGATACACCACCGCTGGTAGCGGTAGGCATACAACCGATCAATGCTGCTACCTTCGGGGAGAAGGAGAACAGTACAGCAAAGCCTGCTGCAATACGGATAACTCTGGGATCAAATACCTTGGTCAGAGACAGTACACCGGTGTTCTCACCGTAAGTGGTATTCGCAGGAGCACCGAACAGGGACGCGATAATGGTAGCCAGACCATCACCTAACAGAGTGCGGTGTAGTCCGGGATCCTTGATATAGTTCACACCGACGGTGGAAGAAATAGCGGAGATATCTCCGATATGCTCTACCATGGTAGCCAGTGCGATAGGCATGATGGTGATCACGGAAGTGATCAGCAGGGAAGTGTTGCCGTCGGACAGTGCCCAGAAGGCGGTCTCATTCCAGTGAATGGGAAGTCCGATCCATGCAGCTTCCGCTACCGGTGTGAAATCCACACGGCCAAGGATGGCTGCCACCACATAAGAACCGATAACACCAATGATAATAGGAACGATCTTCACCATTCCCTTACCCCAGATATTGCAGATCACTACCAATGCGATAGCAACCACTGCGATCAGCCAGTCTGCGGAACAGTTGTCGATAGCGGACTGGGACAGGGTCAGACCGATGGCAATGATGATGGGGCCGGTTACGATGGGCGGGAAGAAACGCATTACCTTGCCGGTACCGAAGATCTTGATTAACAGGGATAATACCAGATACAGCAGACCTGAGCAGGCCACGCCGAAGCAGGCATAAGGAAGCAGTGCGGAATTGTCCGCTCCGTCTGCCATAGGGGCAATCGCGGCATAACCGCCTAAGAATGCAAAGGAAGAACCCAGGAATGCGGGTACCTTTCTCTTGGTCAGCAGATGGAACAGTAAAGTTCCCAGACCTGCAAATAACAGTGTTGTGGAAACATCCAGACCTGTCAGCATGGGTACCAGAATAGTGGCACCAAACATTGCGAACATGTGCTGAAGTCCCAGCAGAAGCATCTTGGGCACGCCCAAGGATCTGGCATCGTAAATGCCGTTTTCGCCGAGTGTAGTCTTCTCGCTCATTTTTTTCCTCCTGTGTCATAGACATGTGAACATGTAACTATTTTTCGTCGCATAAATTCGGGCAGATAGTCCTCTATCTGCCCACACCTATGTGACCCTATTAGTTACATGATAGCTTTTCATCATTCCACAGTCAAGAAAAAAATTATTCCACCGCATGCTCTTTCAGGAAATCCAGCCAGATAGGAATATACTGTGCCTTCAGATGCACACCGTCATAAGTATAGGAAGCCACCATTCCACCGGTCTCGTCACAGATCAGCGGATTTACATCCAGGAAAAATATCTTCCGGTCATCCGCCAGCTTTGCGATTTCTGCATTTCTGGCTTCGATTCCTTCGTTGGTGATATAGTCCCCCTGTTCGGAGCGTTCCATTGTTACTTTCATAATGGCCTGCAGATAGATCACCGCATCCGGCTGCAATTCCTGCAAATGCTGTACCGCTTCCCCGTAAGCCTTCATAAAAGATTCCACTGTGCCGGTACCCATTTCGTTGATACCGATCATCAGATAGATCTTGGCAAACTGCTTCTCCGACAAGGCTTCCTCCACCGTGATCTTTTTCTTCTGTCCAGGCACCGATACAATGGCACTGTCGAACATCTTGTAGACTGTCAGTCCGGTGGAAGCATAAAACGTGGATGTCTCCTCCAGTCCGCCGTACTCATACATGCCTACCGTCCGGGAATCCCCGATAAATACCGCATCATCAAAATAACTGTCATCCACCGTGTGATAGACCACTTCCTGCGGTATCTCTTCCACAGGAACCGTCGCGGCGGGATCCTGCGTCTCTGTTCCGGTGGTCTCCGGCATTGCGGCCTCTTCTCCCGTAGCGGGACTCTGCACCGTACCCATCGTCTGATCCGTCTGGTTCCCGTCACTCACTGTATCTCCGGTCTTTACGTTTTCCCCCGGCACATTGCCGGATACGGATCCCGTTGCATCACTCTGTTCCCCGGATATTCCCGGCCATTTTCCTTCCACCAGCTGCTCCGCCAGAAGCACTCCTTTCGTATAGGTCTCCTGCAGCGGTTCCGTATATACCTGCCAGTTATCCGTCCAGGTAAAGAATACAATTCCCGCCAGCAAAAGACATCCCAAAAAGGAGTATTTATGCAATTTTTCCTTCATTTTCGACCAAATATTTTTATTTTCTGCATGATTCATTGCATAATGACCTTTTCCTAAAAGCTAAAATACATAAAAGGATTATTTCCTTCTAATAAAAGTCTCCAGATGCAATACCAGAAGAGCCCCGACAGAAGCACCTTCACCGGCAGCTTATCCTGCCACTTATGGTACAGCTTCTCAATGACCGGTGTGCAGGCCAGTCCGGAGACCAGAAGCAGTCCTCCATAGGTACTGAGTGCCTTCCAGGCATCCTCGTAACCGCCGCTGAAGCCCGGTACCAGCCACAGCATCTTATCCAGATAGACCTGTAACTGTGACAGGTCCGTGATAGCAAAGCACATCCAGCTCATTGGGATGACCAGCCACAGATAAATGTGCGGCAATACCTTCATTTTATGTACAAATTTTAATCTGCCCAACTGCCGTTCCAGTACGATGCAGATCCAGAGCAGTCCGCCCCAGCAGAAGAAGTTCCAGCCGGCACCATGCCAGAAAGCGGTCAGCATCCATACCACCAGGAGGTTAAAAATCGTGCGAAGCTCTCCCTGTCTGCTGCCGCCTAACGGAATATACACATATCGGCAGAACCACTGTCCCAACGTCATATGCCATCTGCGGTAAAAATCCCGGACACTTCTGGCCATATAGGGTCTGCGGAAGTTGGCCGGCAGTTCGATCCCCATCATCCGGCCCAGTCCCATGGCCATCAGGGAATAGCCCCAGAAATCAAAATAGATCTCCATGGAATAGGCGATGGCTGCCAGCCATGCTAACGGTGTCGAGATGCTTTCAAATCCGGTCACCTGCACCTCGTGCCACAAGATTCCCACCCGGTCTGCCAGTAGCACCTTGGCCGCCAGTCCCAGAATAAACAGCTTCATACCGTCTTCCAGCCCCCGCACCGTGAAAGTGCGCTCCGTCAGGCTGTCCGAGATATCGCCATATCTTGTGATCGGTCCGGAGATCAGTTTCGGGAACATGATCACATAAGTAGCAAACTTCAAAAAAGAATACTCCCTGCTCACCTCTCCCCGGTACACATCGATCTGATAAGACAATATCTGGAAGGTGTAAAAGCTGATCCCCAGCGGCAGCCCCGCAGAGCCTCCCCAGTCCTTGAACCAGAGCAGTACCGCCAGATTCGCGCCAAGTGTCAGGATCAGCAGAAGCTTTTTCCGCCACAACGTCTTAGGACTGCGTTTTGCCAGATGAAGACCCAGAAAATAATTGCACAATATAGATATCATCTGTCTCTTATACACATCTGACGCTGCCGACGACTTAA
>ERZ1027264.710-NODE-710-length-21857-cov-10.970599_pt1 | contig 21857 bp, 22 predicted proteins | sample MGYA00519258_ERZ1027264 | MGnify/ENA primary metagenome ERZ1027264 (study PRJEB26926, sample SAMN06164692) | human gut metagenome | biome: ENVO:00009003; feature: ENVO:2100002; material: ENVO:00002003 | host: Homo sapiens | place: USA | collected 2012 ...
GGCTGGGGATCTGCTCCCCGTCATCGTATGATTTCTCCCCCGCCTTCGTTGGCTCCGTCCCATGTCGTGTCGACGTCGACCGAGAACTCGATTTCTCCCCGGAAATCGCCCTCTTCGAAACGTGCCGTAAGGTCGATCAACTGGTTGCATTCGATCCGCAGGGTGTCGGTGACTACCCGGTCGTAGAGCGGTGCGTCGTCCTCGCCGTAGAGTCTGAGCCGCCACGATGTCCTTTCGCCCGGCAGCGTGCAGAACGTGCCGAGCGTGAACGACCCGGCGGCGCGTGTCCTCAGCTGCGCTGCGGTGACGCGTTTGGAAACCTCGCACCCCTGGTCGGGTTCCCCGCAGAGCGGCATACGCTGGCCGACGTTGTCGAGCACCACCTCGACGGAGGCGATTTGGGCGGGAATATTCTCGAACCGGAAGCGGGTTATGCCGTGTACGCGCTGAAGGACGGCTTCGAATTCATTGCGGCAGGGGCAGGTCACTTCGAACGGCACGTCGGCGCGGAAATGGTCGTCGCCGTTCTTTTCTCCCTGGTAAACGATGTAACGTGCCTCCGGAGCATCGGTCGTCCCCGTCATCATGCGCGCCGCAGCGTTGGTCACGAACGCCAGCCGGTACGTTCCGAACGGAAGCGTGCCCATGCGGAAGAGGTAGTCCCCGCCGGCAGCGGTCTGTAGGTCGTCCGCGCGGCCTTGCCCGATCAGCTGCCCGTCGGCATAGAGCAGGTAGTCGAGCGAATGGATGCGTTTCCCGAATTCCTGTTCGAAATCCGACGGACGGTAGGGCGGCCGGGCCTGGAATTTCTCGACCCGGAGTGCGACCGTAACTTCTCCTCCCTGGGGCGGACACGGGTCGAGTTTCTCTTCGATGCACGACATTGCCGACAGCAGGCACAGGAACGCGAACGGTATGTAAAGTGATTTTTTCATGACTTCGTAATTTTAGTAGGGCGAGGCGTTCCACTCGAAAAAGGAGTCGAAGAGCGCCGCCGCATTTTCGGGGTTTCCCGCGTCGTCCGTCGCCTCGACGACATCGATCCGGATTTGCGACGAGGAGTCGTCATAGGTGTCGGTGGTTTCGAAAACGATGCCGGAGATTTTGCTTGCGGCGAGCGTGCGTGCGAACGTCTGGTCGGTTTTATACGTATATCCGCCGCTGGCGCCGGAAATGTCGATATCCACGATCCCGATAGGCAGTTCCGAGGCCGGGTCGGCGAAGACGAAGGGCGAAAAGACCGTCGAATTGGTTTGGCACATCTGGTAGCGCTCCGTCCCCGAGGAATGGAAATCTCCCATCGTCGACATGCAACACGGCAGTTCATAGAGTGCGGGATCGCCGTAATACATTCCTCCGAGTGCGTCGATGCCTTCGGCAAAAGGTTCGGTCTTGGACGTGAAAAGCATCTGGACGGTATGGGCTGTCATGTCGAACGAAAAACCGTTGACGGGCGAAGGTTTGTCTTTGAGCAGCACGCGGAACTTCGCCACGCGCCGTTCGGCCCGCAGGGTTACCGGCGGAACGCCTGCCGAATGGAGATCGCCGCTTTTGGGCACCGGGAAATCGGCCACGGCAACAAAAACTTCGCGGCTCAGCTGCCGGTAACCGTTGTTCATCCAGTGCGTCGAGATCGTGTAGGTAAGCAGCGGCGGCGTGCGCAGCGAGCCGTCGGTCTCATCGGAGACGACTTTCCCCGGAACCAGATCGTTGTTCCAGTCGGCCGACCCCCAGTTGATTACGGCTACGATCCGGTAATCGCCCGGCCGCAGTTCGAGATTGAACGGGCACGGCGGAAGATCCCCGGCGATCTTCAGTTCGGCCCATGGCCCCGACTGTGCGTCGAGCAGGACGGTTTGCGTCGTGTCCACGATCCAGCGGGTGTCCGCCTTTTTCAGGATCAGCAGCCGGGCCGTGTTCCTGAACCACTGCGTGTAGGAGGTGGCGCGCGTCATGGGTTCGAGCGAGACGTCCGTGCCGACGGCTTCCAGCCGGAACGTGACTTCGACGCGTTTTTCCCTCTCCGCGGACGGGTGCCCGAAGGGTTCCCCTTCCGAGCAGCCGCCCGTCAGGAAGGCCGCCATTACGAATAAGACTGAAAGCTTTCTCATAATCGTACGTTTTTGCCGTTTCACAACCAGTCGAAATTCGTTTCGATGCCCCCTCCGACCGGAATGTCGATGATCCGGTCGCAGTGCAGTCCCGCCCGGTTGACCGTGAAGCAATTTGCAGCCACCGGAAGCCCCGTCGCGGCATCGGCCGCCGGAAGGGCGAGGGTCAGCTGCCGCTGCGGGAAACAGGCTGCGGAATGGACATCCGTGTGCCCGTTGCCGCAGGCAGGCGTCGTGTCGTAGTATGTGAAGAGCAGTTTCACCCGCAGTTTCGAATCGGACGGCAGCAGGAAAGCTCCTTTCATACGCAGGCTGCCGCGCACCCCGTCGTCGTATATGCCGAGTCCCTTGTCCGTCTGGGGGAGTGGAACCTTGAAATCCGTCATCTGTGGCAGAATGCTTTGCACCAGCGGTTCCGAAGCATACGCTGCGGGAACCAGTGTCCCGTTTTCATCGAACCGCAGTTCGGTGGTCGGATTCTCATAGGAGATTTCGATCCGTGCGATCCGGTCGATCACCGACTCCACATCGGGCGATAGGATGCTTTCGGGCTGCGAGAGCGAGCTTCCCGTGCGGTAGATGTCGAAGAGCACCTGCCCTGCGACGCGTGTCAGCGTGAGGCGGATCTTGCCGTCGAGGAGAATAGCCTCGCCGCTCAAGTCTGTATAGCCGCTGTAACCGTCCGGCGCAGCCGCCCCCGAGGCGCATCCCAGCCGCAGGTCTTCCCATGCGACCCCCGGGACGAACTGTGTCCCGGCCGCTGTGGACAGCGACAGCCGTTGCGCGTCGCCGGGCTGGGCGACCATCAGAAAACGGTAGTCGTAGGCTTTCAGCTCGGCGAGCGGAAGTTTCAGTGTCTCACCGTCGGCGACCGAAGTGTAACTGCGGTCGAAAACATATCCGTCCTGCGTTCGCGCCGCCCGGCGGAAAAGGTAGAGCGGGGTTGGGTATCCCGATACGGGAAGCGTGCCCTCCAGGCGAAGTTCGGTGCAGCGGAACTTATTGCCGGGAAAGATCTCCTCCTGTGCCTCCAGCCCGCAGGCTGCGGAGAGGGCAGGCAAAAACAGCATTCCGAAAATTCGATATAGGTATTTTCTTTTCATCACGTTCAATCTTTTATTCCCAAATGCCCGTATCGCCGTCCTGTTCCTCGGTGATCGGGGCCGTTTGTATTTCTACTCCGATAACGGGGTAATCCGACGTGATCCAGAGCGTAATTTCGAGTTGCTTGTTACGTTCGGCTTTACCCGTCAGGCGCAGCTGCGCCGGTTGCAGGGCGGCTCCCGCCGCGGGTACGACCGAGATGTCCAGGCCTATCTCCCCGCCGTCGGCGGGCGGAATGACGAAAGGCCCTTCGAACCGGACAAATCCCGCGTCGGTAAGTTCTGCATAATCCGCCGCCGCGAGTGTCGCCGTCACCGTGGCCGTTCCGCTGCTTCCGTCGGGATTCACGCGCTGGCCCGTGTGGTCGGCCGAGAGTTCGATGCGCCCGATCTGGCCGAGCACGGATTGCGGTTTGGCATAGGGAACCTCGACGTATCGCGTGCCGTCGTGGTAGCCCCGCTTGACAATGACGGCGATTCGGCAGACAGCGCGCGTGAGCCGGGCGCGAACCGTTTGTGCCGCGCCGTCGATCGTGTAGACCGTATTGGCACCGGATGCGGGATATTGCAGGAACAGTTCATCGGCCGGGAAACAGGTTCCGGGCACGGCTGCGTTTTCACGCAAGACGAAGGCCGCCTCTTCCCATGAAGTTTGCCGCGTTAACGGGGCGGGTTGCAGGGCGATCCGGTCGGCCGCTCCGCTGGCGAACAGAAATTTGTAGTGCCCGTTCGGCAGGCGCACCGACAGTTTGCCGTCGGGTGTCCATCCTTCGCGAAACAGCGTGTCGAAAAGGAAAACCGCTCCCTCCCGGCGAAAGGCGTAAACCGAGACATCCGCGGCCCCTTCGCGCACCAGCATGATACGCGAGGTCTCCGTGACCGGAGCGATATCTGCTCGCTCCGACCCCGAACAGGCTGCGAAAGCGGCTGCTGCCAGGATGATGGTCGTATGAATCCGATTATTCATGATTCTGTCTCCCTGGCTTTTGTCAGTCGATTTCCCCGTCCACGAAGTTCGATCCGTCCCAGACGGTATCGACCTCGACTTCGAAATCGACACCCGTGGTGAAGACGTTTTCGCCCAATACGTAAATCCGGATCAGTGTCGCCTTGTTGCGTTCGACGGGTATTTTGTCCCGCAGGGCGATGGTGCGTGCCGATCCTTCGCCCGAGGTGAGCTGCATCGAAAATCCGGTCGTGGCCGTATTGTCGGGATTGGGGATCAGGTAGGTGCCTTTCAGATGCGCGGAACCGGAGATGATGTCGGCGGGCTGTACGTTCTCGAAATCATATTTGTCGGCACCGACGACCGTCGATTCGCCCGTGCCTATCGTGACCACGTCCGCAGGGGTGCCGATCGTGTGGGACACGTCGGAAAGACCGGACACTTTCTCGCCCGAAAGTCCCAGACGGCTGTTGGTGCCGGTATAGGCCATGTTCACCCCGGCCAGTTTCTCGGGGCCGAAAACGTCAGCGCCCGGCTTTTCGGTATAGACGCCCGTTGCGGCATCCTTCTCTGCGCGGATGAAGAGCACGTCCACGCGCGAAACGGCGCGGCGGAGCGTGGCGCTGACCGTCTGTTTCGGGCCGTCGAGGGACACCGTGTAGGCGGGAACCGCATCGAGCGGTGTGTTGAGCATGAACGCCGCCGGGAAATTCTCCCCGGTATGGGTCACGTAGAGTGCATCGGAGAGGGTGGCGTCCGTGAAGTCCGGCCACGTGTAGTTGCCCGGCGTTACCAGCCCGTAGGAGGGCAGGAACTTGTAGTCGCCGGCGGGAAACTGAACCGTGCCGGTGAGCGCCGTGCCGTCGAAATTCATGCCGGCGAGCGGAATGTCCTGCATATAGACATAGTCCGTGCCGGTTTTTTTGAATGCCAGGATCCGGAAGTCCCCGGTGCGGTAGACCGGCCCGCGGCCTGCCGCCGCCTGGGGTGTCCGCATGATGATTTGCAGGTTCCCGGCGGCAGGGCCGGCAACATCCGTTTTCTCTTCGTCGCTGGAGCAAGCTGCGAGGCCGGCGGCAAGAACCGTAAATAAGAGCAAGTTGTAGATTTTTTTCATGGTTTTATTTTTTTTACAGTATTTGGAATGAGAAGTCGTTTTTACCATTTGCAACTCAATTCGTCGAAATGCGCCAGGTTGTATGTCCCCTCCCCGGAGCCGTATTCCGCGGCGAGCGAGAAGCAGTAGCGCGCCTTCTCCGAATCGCCGTCGATCAGGCACAGGATGCCGAGGTTGTTCAGTGTGCAGGGATCCCCGGCGCAGCGGTTCAGGCATTGACGGGCCGTTTGTATGTCGCCGCAGCGCAGGGCCAGTGCCGCCATGTTGTTGCAGGCGTACGGATCGTCGGGGTAAAACTCCAGCGCGGTTGCACAGACATAGGCTCTTTCGGGTGAGTCGACGGGATAGCATTCCGCCAGCCGGCACATTTCGCCCAGGCTCAGCCATTCGGGACGGGAAGCGATCAGTTCGCGGCTTTGTCCCACGGTGAACGGGGGCAGGGTATAACTGATGCGGTAATCCACGCGCCGCAGCTGCGGATAAACTTCACGCAGCAGCCGGAGGTAGGTTGCGCCGTTGTCGATTTGCCGGATGCCGGCATCGCGGGCATCGGGATCGGACACGGTGTCGATCACGGCCAGCACCTCGTTCCTTGCGGGCAGGTCGGACAGGACGACCCAACGCCGCAGGCTGTCCCAGTCCTCCGGCTCGGTCGCGGTGATGAAGACCGCGCTGTCCAGTCCGAAGTTCTCTTGCAGGTAGTTGCGGATCGACCGTACGCGGTTTGCGGAAAGACGGGTGTTATAGGGATAGGTGTCCTCGGGCGAGGCATATCCTTTCAGGTAGACGGTATCTACCGAAAGGCTGTCGTTTCCCAGTAACCGCGCAGTCAGGCTGTCGATACGCGCCAGTTGGCTGCTATTGTCGGCGAACCCGCGCAACAGCACCGAACGGCCCTGCGGAAAGTGTATGACAGCCGTGAGCTGTTCGCTGTGTCGTTTGGGTTCGTCTGCGGGAACGAGGAACGACAGCCGCGGTTGTACGGCAGGGGCGATCTCGGCGGCGACCAGCGGCGGAAGGGCCGTCCGGTGTCCGGCACATCCCTCCAGGTCGCGGTAAAGGACGATTCGTCCGCCCGCCATCCACGGCTCGTAGGGAATATCACCTTCGAAAAGAACCGCATTTGCCGACGGATTTTTCCGGCTGCGGCGGATGACCGTATTGCTGAAAACGCCTTCGGGAACAGCCGGTATGCCGTAAAGCCGTTCCCGGCGTTCGTCGACTTTCTCCCGGATGCGTCCCGTGAAAACGACGGGAGCCAGAAGTATTTGGTTTTCGCCGTTGCTGACGACCGGCGTGACGGTCAGCTGTCCGTTGGCCGGGAGGTCGATGCCGGCGGTGATCGGGAGCCTTACGCAAAGCCGGTCGCCCTCCCTGTAAGCGGCCGGATTCCCCTCGCGACCGTAGACTGCCGCGGTGAAGGTCAGGCATACGGCCAGTAAGCCGGTTATGCGTTGCTTTGTATGGCGTTTCATATCCTGCTGTATTATTTGATGATAAAGATGAGTGCCAGGCCGATTTTGGTCGGCCCGAAATAGTTGCGTGAGCGGGTGCGGATCACTTCGCCGCATTCGGCGATCGGATATTTCCGATCCCACAAACGGGCGTACCCCAGGCCGACTGTGGCTTCGAGGTTCCACCGCTTGCCGATCAGCCACTGATAACCGTAGGATAAACCCGCACCGTAGAGGTGTCCCTGATAGCGGTTGCGGTGGAAATCGGCGTTGAAATTGATCCCTCCCGCATTGTATTCGGCGTAATGGGCGTGCAATCCGAAAAAGTGGCCGTTGAAGCTCTCGCAAAGCCAGTAGCGTACTTCGGGTTGTATCAGCCAATGTTTCCACCGGGCGTCGCCGAACTCCCACGGATTGTAGTTGCCCGATATGTCCAGCGTTACGCGGGGGCCGAGCGCCGCTTCGACACCCAGGTTGATCGTAGCGGTGGCATCGTAGAGCAAGTTGCTCTTGACGGCCCATTTCTGGGCCAGGGATGAATTTACCGATGCCAGCAGGATTGCCAGCATGAAATAAATTTTATTCATTACCATATCTTTTTATTGTCCCGAAAGTGCCCGGATGAAATTGATACGTCCGGTGTCCGCCTTGAAGAGGATGGCACTCAAAAGGCGCGGCTATGGCTCGTGCGTGCAAATGATTTGCCAGAAATGGATGAATTCTTAACGCTTAGGTTCAACGGGTTGTATTATAATATGATAAAAAATATAGCAGAGACGGGTGGAGGATGGGAGATAGTTGGGTATCCATCGCCTAATCAGGTACGGCGGACAGACCGCAGCCGACCTGCGCTACATTGCTTTTCAATGCCTCTGGTCTAAACGCACGAAACCCCGCAAATGTTTAATTTGCAGGGTTCCGCTGTCTCGTTCGTTGTATTCTGGCGGAGAGACAGGGAACAGAATCACTCCCTGAATCATCCGTATATCAGTCTGTTATACTTTGACTTCAATTTAAGTACACCGAATAGCCCACAGCCGATTTTCATCGTTCTACCCTGTGCTGCACTTGGTTGACACAAAGATACGAAAATTATGGGATAAATCAAATAATTTAAATGTGGACTTAATTCCTTTTTTGAACTTGTTTGGTTGAATCAGCTTGCATATGCCGAATCGTAAGTTGTTTGAGCCTTAAATGACATGCTTTATAGGTACAATTATCCCATACTTTGCGAAGTTTTGGTGGTAAAAATGGGGAAATTCGTTCCCGTGACTTAAGCCAAGCTATCCACCGCTTTGGCTCGGTAGTGTTTTGATATTCTTCAATCGAAGATAACCGGTCTATCTCCATGGTATCAATCGGGGGGGGGCAATCTTGATCGGGAATAAAATCTCCATCACATAAAGGCATATAAAAAAGCGATGCAGTCCGAATCAATTTCATCTCCTGCCAATAGTTAGCAACCGAATAATTTTTGACTTTTATTTCTTTCGACAGGCGGCCCAAGTTTCAGCTTCCTTTGCAAAGAGAGTTTTGTGTCGCAGAATTAATCGTTTGGAAGATTCAGGCATGGGAAAATCTGCGATTCCGATAGTATAATCTCCGGGGAAATCCCACGACGGATCGTAGTATTTATCGAATATTTGGGAAAACTTTTTATATTCCCTCCCCCGAAATCGACTATTTCGAGGTTATGCTAATGTTCCGGTATTCATATACAGAATCATTGAGATATGCGTAAATAGAATCCAAAGAAAAGCGATGGTGGGATAATTTTGCATATTCTTCAACGATGGATTGACCACTCCATGTTTTTAATTGCGGCGGCTCTATCTTTAGAATCGGCGCAGTGGTTTTGGAAAAATAAAGATCCGCTATATCATCAGGCCCGTTATATTCACACAATATGATGATTTGACGAACCGTATCTATTTGAGAATTATGCGAAAGCCGGTTGAGCGGTACATAATCCTGTTCAATAAGGGCGTTCCCTCGGATTTTATATACCTGATGATAATTGTTGGGGAGATAGTTTTCCCACTCGGAAATGAGCAGTTCGTCTTTGCCGTCAAAATCCACGTCGAGAAATTGAAAAGGCGGAGGAGTATATCCCAGTAAATATAGGCTGTCCCGCCACACCCACTCCTCTGGGGACGGGTACTCGAAATAGTAAACATCGCCATCGTAATATCCCCTGAAATTGTCGGCGTGAGCAACTTCATCCGTATTGAAATTGGCGTATTCATCGGAACTTACATGAAATGATGCGCCGGAATTTGTATTCCGGAAATTCATGACGATATATCCATCCCAACTGTGGGCATTGGAAAGCATCCAGCGAGAGGTTACCTCATAGCCTTTTATCGGTTGCTTGTATTTGAAATAGACGTTGATCAGACTGTCTTGGTCAATAGTCGGAGGTAGTGGAATCCGGTTAAGTACACCAATCCATACCGAATCGGCAGGATCGGTGCTTTTGACAAACTTAAGCGGCTGAGCCGATTCTTCTATTTCATCGAGATGTGAGGCAGATGAAATTCCTTGTTCTGCTGTCTTTTCCTGCTGATGGCCGCAAGAAATAAGCAACAATACAAGCACAAGAATTTTATTATTATATTGTTTGAGTATCAAAAATTTCACTTTCAAAATAGAGTTCTTATAGTATAATATTTTAGCCTTTATACATTACTACAAGCATCTCCTTACCATTATAACTGGAATAAATGTTAAGGCAGTTCCTGTAAACTATGTAACTCACTGTTAATAAATTTTTGGTATTTGATACTATCATATTTAGTTAGAGGTACACCTGTCCGCTCTGCAACTCTATATATAGAATCTGTTGGATGTTTACGACCAATCGTCACATACTTATGGCCATCTCTGGATATCGTAAACTTAAACATTAGGAATTCATTAGGATTATCTTCATCGGGTAGAGCAAAACTATTATATACTAATTCATTATTAAACAGATGCATAGTATAAGGTTTGCCAATCCAAGATTTAACGACAGTATCTTTAATTGCAATATTAGCAACCATTAAAGATATAATTGGGATAATAATTTTTTGCATAGAAATATGGTTTAAAATATTAGAAATCCAATATTTGCGCGTTTGTTCCTCCTTTCCTGTTATTATCCTGATTGACTATTTCAAATTGAATCCGATCAAAACTAGTTTCTCCATATGGGGTCAATTGAAACGGATTCGTCGGAGCATTATATTTATTTCGGATAATATGTACATGGAAATACAAGGATCCTTTCTTATATATAGTTTCAAATTCGGCAACCTCCATATAGGGATCTATTTTTCCATTCCATCGAACAAATTCCAATTCAGATAATTGGCATTTTATTGCTTCTGAACCCATTACAAGCTTTGCGGTTTTGAAATCTAATGCTGGGTCTTCAATATTATCTCCGCCGTAATGTTTAAATCCTTGCTTTTTTTTATTTTTGATTAGGTTGTACACAATCTCCGACAGTGCATCAGTATTATTTGTACTACCCGAAAGTGTTATTGCATATGGTTTGTTGTCTACATTATTGTCAATAGATACATGCGCCGCAATTTCTCCGAATACTGAATAAATTACGATATCAGACTTGTCTTTATATTTATGGCATAATCGGTCTATTTCCTGTGTTTGGGCATTACCAGGACATGTAAAAAACAACAATCCAATTATGGTTAAAACAAGTTTCATATGTACATATAATTTAAGTTATGGTGTTTCATTGATTAAATAGAGCATTTTTGCAACAATTATTAGCTCCTGAAAATTTTAATAACCCAAGCAATGATACAGGCTGGTAAATAAAATATTCCAAATAAAAAAAAACTCGCATATAAAATTCCCGCATACCATGTTCCGTTAATATCTTGTCCAATAGAAAAGAATAGAATCCATATTATTATACTTGCTATAAATCCTATTAGCTGCCAATTAATAGATTGGTCAATTATATGCTGTTTAGCTTCGCCAATTTCTAGTTTGCAAAAATTATCCATTTCTTGATAAACCTTCAGCCAAATCATATCATCTGGAGTGTCTGAATACTGCGCTTTATATTCCCTAAAATTTCGCTCTTCGATTTCCAAATATTCAATTAACCGTTCGGCAACATTCATAATATCCAATTTTAGGATTTTTGTTTTTATAGACATGAATTCGACTGAGCACGGAGCGTCAAAATATACGGAAATATATTGTAATAAGTCTTTTGTGTCCCATGCTGGCAGCCTCAATAGTTTGCAATAATGCCGAATTCTATTTTCCTTTCTATCGTCCATTTGTAAAAAGTTTTTGAATGTCAATGTTCATTTTATCAACTATTTCATTCTGCTCCATGTCAGATGGAAAACTCCACTTTTTTTCAAATTTCCCAAAGAAAGGGCTGTCAGACGAATATGAAACCTCAATGTCGGAGCTTCCATTATCTTTAATCTTGAAAATAGTTTTGCCGCCCATATTGGCCACACCCCATGCTACTACAGATTTAGTTTCTTTGAAGATGACGGCTTGCCCTTCATTAGACAAACGCTGAATAATCGTTGCATACTTCTGTCGCAAAGGCTCTTCTTGTTTGGAACTTCCAAATAAAAACTTAAACATAAGATAGTTGTTTTTCGCCCGTACCCCGGCTGGTTAGTAGTCAAAAAGAAAAGCGTGGTACCGTCAACTTATCCTATCTAACGGGCTCTGGTAAACCTTGCAGTAAAATAAGCAACAGCCCACGCCTGAAATACCATAGGCGTGAAACGGGGTTTGCCTATTCTCCTGCTTGAAATTTACCAGACTTCGTTAGAAAGAATCAGTCAAACGCTTTCCTCGTGGAAAGATATGTCAGCGATCCGTCGCAGACCGCCAAGCAAATATACAAATTTTTCCATTCATTCCAACACAGGCCGTCTTCGGGCTGTTGCTCAGCACAAAGATAATGGAGAAATAAACCGCATTTATATCTTTGCAAGGCTTGCAGAGGTGAAAATATCTCGGAATAATTTCGTATTTTGCCACCAAAAGAATTAATTATGCAACGTCGCATTCTCACCTTTACAGATCGATGTCCGCAATTTTTGGCATCGGGAAACATCTATTATCTGGAACCCGAATATTGCGAGCCGTATCATGTCTATATTCGGGCGCATTTTCATGAATTATCGGAAATGATCCGGATTAAAAACAGGTCTTTTATCTACTATGGCCAAAAACCGGCAACCGAAATATTGAGCTATAATTATCCCGGGGAATATCGAACGACTAAGACGGGAGAATACTTTACAGCCGATTTAACCCACAGATTATTCAACCGGCTGAAAGTGCCGTGCCCGGATAAACCGATGTTGTTGACTGATGCGTACGACCTTAAAAGAGGACAGAGAAAGATTATCTGTGTCTTTCCGGATAAACCGGACGATATTGCACGGCTTCTGCAAAATGCAAAGAACCATGAGGTTCTCAATAGTTTACAGGTCGTCCCCGATGAACTTCCGGATGAGTATCCGGGTGAAGATGCGGATCGAGACTTCTCCGAAATCGCCTATCGGCTGACGATGGAGGTTAAAAAAAATATCGAAATACTGCAAAGATATGGTTATGATACGCTGCTGCGAGAAATTCTGGATATGCACCAACCGCAGTTAAGCCGTATGGAGATAACAGCGGACTATCGTATTTTTCTGCCGGATTATGGAAATATGGAGATCAAGATGACGCCGTTGGTCAAGGCTGTTTATTTTCTCTTTCTGGATTATCCGCGAGGAATTATGTTCCGGGATTTAAGCAAACCGGAATATATGCGAAAACTCAATTTCATCTATAAAACATTGTCGAACCAGAGCGATTATACAAAAATACAAGACAGCATTTTAAAAATTTCCAATCACCGGAACAATTCGGTCAATGAGAAATGTTCTCGTATCAGAGAGGCGTTTGTTTCCAAGTTTACCGATAATCTTGCCTCAGCATATTACATCACCGGTTTCAGGAATACTCCCAAACGAATCGAATTAGATCGGAAGTTGATAACATGGCAGGGGTATCCTTATGATCTGGGGCTGTGGAACAAACGAATGCGATACGGAAAAGATCACGATGAAATGATTGCTTTCGAGCGCCGAGAAGCAGAATTGAACCGAGAAATTTTGGAATCATTGAGAGATTTATCAAATATTTTCGGTACAAAATGAATTTACATACGCTTCCTAAAACTTTCGGTTCCTTCGATGTCTATACCTATTTTCTGATAAAATTCCTTTCGTTGTTGCTTGAACCACACGTCGTCGTCTTTCCCGTTTATGGTGAACCGAAATCCGCTCGGTCCGTCCTTGTCGGGTTTAAGTTGCAGGACGACATCGTTGGCTTTGAACGTATGATTATACCTTATCGAATGCAGTTCTCCCGTGTATCGGTAGGGCTGCATCGTAAATAACGCTCTTGTCACCTCCTTGTCCAACCCGATGGTTTTACAATAGTTCTCCCATTTCAACAATCCTTTTACATACGGACACAGATCATCGACACGCATCAAGGCTTTTACCGCCTCGTACATCCGTTGTTTGATTTCGTCTTTTTCTTTATCGTGTCCAGCCTGCATGACTGCTATTTCCCGTTGCAGGCTCTTAATGTCTTTGTCTTTGCCATCTATCACGTCCCGTAAGTCTGCGATCTGCTTTTCATACCGTGCGGGCTTCGGGTCGTGGAACAACGCCCCGATCCGCTCGACCGCCTTTGTCGTGGCATCTACCGCCACACCTTTCAGTTTGTCGGTCTTGATCTCCCGTCGCGTTTGCGCCAGTTCCGTTTCGGCTTTCGCCAGCTCCTCCTGCTTCTTTCTCCGCTGCTCGTCGATGGAGTTGTAGTCGGTCTGCGCGGCTTCCCACTGCGCCTGCAAAGCGGCAATGTCTACCGACAGCGTTTCCTGCTGTCCTTTCAGGTTCTCGATCTGCTCGGCGATTTCGTTCTTGCGGACGAATACCTCGCGGTAATACTGTTGGGTGGATATATGTTTTGCTTCCGATCCGTCGATGCCGCGTCGTAGTCCGTATTTGGCCATCGCCTCGGCATAGGCGGTTTGGTAGGCTTTGAGTTTGTCCCGTGCCATCACATCGTCGGCACATAGGCGCGGACGGTCTTTCTTGGTACGGTAGGTTCTCTTTCCGCTTTGGGCGTTCTTCGCCCGTTCCAACTTGGCTTTTCGCCGTTCTCCCCGGACAATGGGTACGACGGTCGCGTGTATATGGGGCGTCTTCTCGTCCATGTGCAGGACTGCCGACACGACGTTCTCTTTCCCGAAGGTCTTTTGCAGCCAGCCGCAGGAATCCTTGCACCATGCGTCCAACTGTCCGGCCTGCCGGATGCGCTTCATATCTTCGGGGCTTCCGGAGAGTACGACACGCAACGCCCTTACTTGGTTCTTTCCGATCTTGCGCTCCAGTCCGGCATTGTCCAGTCGGTGCTGAATCGCTTCGGTGCGGTTGGTAACTCCTTTGGGAAATTCGATTAATTCTTGGTTCAGGTAGGTAAGTGTCGTTATGACATTGGCGGGCGAAATCTTCCGCTCGACGTGTCCCGACATGGCGGCGTCCGTTCCGGCCGCCTTTTCGATATGCAATACGACATAGCCCATAGCGGTATAGTTTTAGGTGGTTGAATAATCGGTGATGGTTGCCGCCGCACGGGGTGTCCAGAGGGGTGAAGCCCCTTTGGCCTATTGGGGCATTTTCAGCGTTGCGAAGCAATGCGGAAAGAAAATGCCCTAATAGGCTATGCCTTTTGTAAAAAGGCGCGGGCGCGAAGCGGCCGATCTGTGGGCGACGGTGCCGGCGACTCGTTTTGCCGCTGCCCCTTTGCACCCGGAGAGATCCCGACCAATCTCGTAGGGTGCATTGGGGCGGCAGGGCTTTACAGCGCCATGTTCTTGGCGACTGTTTGCATGTCGCGCAGGATCGACGAATCGAGAATCCGCGCATAGTGGCGGGTCATCTTCGTATCGGAGTGTCCGAGCATTTTGGCGACGTTTTCTATGGTCGCTCCGCTTGCAAGGGTCAGCGTGGCGAACGTGTGCCGCGCAGTATGGGTCGAAAGGAGTTTGCGAATACCGCATATATCGGCCAACTCCTTCAAATAAACATTCATCTTCTGATTACTGCACACAGGCAACAATACCCCATGCGTTTGACAATAGGCATTGTCGCTGTACCGGGATAGAATTTCCTGCGCCGCATCCATTATAGGGATGTTGCACATGTTCCCGGTTTTCTGCCGTGTTTTCCGAATCCATTGCAAGCCGTTTATGTCCGTAACGATATGTTCGGGCCGCAGTTGCTTTACATCGGAAAATGCCAATCCGGTTAGACAGCAAAATGCGAAGATGTCCCGAACTTGTGCCATACGCGGGATGTCGATCCGTTTGTCGAGCAGTGTTTTTAATTCGGATTTTTCGAGAAAGTCTCGCTCCACATTTTCCAGATGAAAATGGATGTCGGCGAATGGATCGTTTTTCATCCACCCTTTGGAGATTGCAATGCGCGTGATTTTCTTGAAATTTTTGAGGTACTTGGTCGTCGTGTTGTGACAACATTTTCGGACGGTCTTCAGGTAAAATTCGTAGTCCTCTACGAATTGATGCGAAAGCTCGTCTAAATAGAGGTCGTCTTTTTTGTAGGTGTTGCGGATAAATTCTTCGGTCAGCCGCAGGCAGGTTTCGTAACGCTCGACGGTTGCTGCGGCGATGTCGATGCCCGTTAATTTCCGGCACTTTTCGTTGTGTTCGCGGAACACCTCTAACAGGGTATGCCGCTCCGGACGGTCTTTACCCAAATAGCGATTGAATACGGAGTGCGCGGAAACCGGCGCCCCCTCCAACTCCATTTCTCGCTGGATGCGGAGTACATTGGCCGATATTGCGTCGAGGTACAGATTTAATTCCCGACACCCGCGACCGTTTTCAATGGCCTTTCCTTTGGTCGTGTTCCACAACCGGGGTGCAATATAACGCCGGGTAGATGCGTCTGCACGCTGTCCGTTTATGGTTACGCGCATGAAAATCGGGGCTTCGCCCGCTTTGTTGAGTTTTGTCCTGCGGATATAAAAAAGCAGGCTGAATGTTGTCCTTTCCATAGACACTTTTTTAAGGGGTACAAAGATACTATCCCAAGTGCCGTTTGTCAAGGTGTAAAACGATGCAATAGAACGAATTACATATAATTCGGTGTACTTTTTCAATCGCAAATCAGGTACACCGAATAGGCCACCGTCAACCTGCGTTACATTGCTTTTCGGTACCTGTGGACAAAATGCATAAAACCCTGCAAACATATAATTTACAGGGCTTTACCGTTTTATTCGTCGCACTTTGGCGGAGAGACAGGCTCTCGAACCTGTGCTATCTCAAAATATCACATAATCGCAAATGTCTATTAATAACCAGCTTATTACAATCATAATTAAATCTAAATATTATTGGATATCGCTTGCTATTTCAATTTTTGGGTGTATATTTGGGTGCAGAATTTCAAATACACCCAGTCATGAACATCAAACGAAACATCATTTTTGCACCTGAAAGCCGCAAAAAGAATGGCGTTCCAATCGTGGATAACGTACCCATCCGTATGCGTGTTATATACGCAAGCCACCGCATCGAGTTTACAACAGGCTACCGCATTGATGCAGCCAAGTGGGATGCGGACAAGCAGCGTGTAAAAAACGGATGTACCAATAAATTGAAGCAAAGCGCATCCGAAATCAATGCGGATTTACTAAGATACTATGCCGAAATTCAAAACGTGTTCAAAGAATTTGAGGTACAGGAAACCATGCCGACCACCCAACAGTTGAAAGAAGCATTCAATCTGCGAATGAAAAATGGCAGCGAGGAGCAACAGGAAGATACTAAAATAAGTTTTTGGGAGATATTTGATGAGTTTGTTAAGGAATGTGGTAATCAGAACAACTGGACAGAATCCACATACGAAAAATTTTCAGCCGTAAAAAATCACCTGAAAGAGTTCAAAGAAGATGTGACTTTTGAGTATTTCGATGAGTTCGGACTAAACGAGTATGTAAACTTCTTGCGTGACAAGAAAGACATGAGAAACAGTACCATCGGTAAACAGATGGGATTCCTCAAATGGTTCCTGCGATGGAGTTTCAAGAAAGGATATAATCAAAACATTGCATTCGATACATTCAAGCCGAAATTGAAAACCACCTCAAAGAAGATAATCTTTCTGACATGGGACGAATTGAATAGACTGAAAGACTATCAGATACCCAAAGACAAACAATATCTGGAACGTGTCAGAGATGTTTTCCTGTTCTGTTGTTTCACAAGTCTAAGGTATTCAGATGTTCGTAACTTGAAGCGAAGTGATGTTAAATCCGACCACATAGAAGTTACTACCGTCAAAACGGCAGACAGCCTGAACATTGAACTAAATAAATACAGCAAAGCCATACTTGAAAAATACAAGGACATTCACTTTGAGAACAACATGGCATTGCCAGTCATCAGCAATCAGAAAATGAATGATTATCTAAAAGAGTTGGGCGAGCTTGCCGAAATCAACGAGCCTGTAAGGGAAACATATTATAAAGGAAATGAGCGTATAGATGAAGTGGCACCCAAATACGCACTGTTAAGTACTCACGCCGGAAGAAGGACTTTCATCTGTAATGCCTTGGCTCTCGGAATTCCGGCTCAGGTAGTCATGAAATGGACGGGACATAGTGATTATAAAGCCATGAAACCTTACATTGACATAGCTGATGATATTAAAGCTAATGCGATGAACAAGTTTAACCAACTCTAAATATATTACTTATGTACGAAGATTATACAAGACAATCCCTGCCATCCAAAGAATATAGGGAGTTATTAGGCAGTGCATTATGTGTTTTTAATTCCAATAATGCATTTATCATAGAGAATATCCTAAGAGAGGATGACGGAGCTAATTATAATTGGTATGATTTAATGGACAGAACATCAGGAAATCTATCGAAGCCTATTTCAGATACAATAACAAATAAAGCCGGTTCTAAGATTGCGACTTTATTTAACCAACTGGTAACTCAAAGAAATAGGATAATACATAGTTTCCAAATAACAGATAAGGATGATGAACAAAAACTTGCAACTAAAGATAAGAAAAACAATCAATATGTAATAACTAAAGAAATTCTGTTAGAGTTCATTAAAAATAACGAAGAATTAAGTACTGAACTACATAAGTTCAGAGGGTATTAAATTAAATCATATGGCAGGAAAGATACAGACGATGATTCCCCTATATGGAGAGCTCAACAGAATATACAGAGATTACATAGACAATCATTCTTTCTCTTTTGTCAGGCAGAAATTCATTTCGGATTTCTGTCAGCAGTATAGTGACACAAAATCTTTTGAAGCCGCCATCCTTGAACTGGTGCTTGACAGGCAAAAAGAACAATACACCTTGATACTCAACAGCCTGAAAACCGAAATAGAAAAGAGCATACAGGCTTATGAAACACACCCAATAAGTGATAGTGCCGTAGAGCGTGCTTGCTATCAACACATGGAAAGGTATTCCCTTGAAATTGAAGCCCAACAGGATGTAACAAGGAGCCTAAGCAAGCCGCTGAATGAAGCCAACAACAGGTATGATTCCATTGGCTACAGGGAACATACTGCCGAAGAGGAAAAACAGGCTGAAAAAGAATATGAACGCTGCAAGGCTGAATATGACAAGGAAAGAGCCAAACTGAATGAACTCTATGACCAGCAAAAGGCAGCAAGGAAAGAGGCATTCCAATATATGAAGAACCGTTGTGAGGACATGTACCGTCAAAGTTGCCTTTTTCTGGATATATTGAAGAAATACATTCCTGACGGGAAACGACAGGACGAGCCGAGCAAGCCAATCAGTCAGCAGGAAACGGCGGATGAACAACAAGAGTATTTCAGCATGAAATTGCTTTCGCTCATTCATGAGGTATGTGTTGGAGAACAGTTCGATGAAATTTCCGCACCGGATTTTTATGCCAATATGAACTTGCACCCCTGCAACTGCAAGTTGAGAATTAAACCGAGAGAGAAGATACGTGTATGTTATCTGATATTCCTCATGAGCGAAAAACTCTCCAAACAGGACAAGGACAAATGGAAAGCCGGGATACTGAAACTGCTGGATATTGATGACAGCTACTACAAGTCCAAGTACAAGGAGCCCGTTTCTGATTTCCCCAGTGACAGCAACCAGAATTTTGCCAAGGAAATGGAACATATATTCAGATAATCCGTGATATATCCTGATTCTTTACGAAAGTTCCACTTTTACCACTCAAATTAATTTTTGAGTGGTATTTTTATTTTCTGATATTCAATAAGATACATTGGCATTCGGATTATATCATCCCCATCCTTACCACCCGTATCCATATCTAATTTTGCATCGTTCGAGAACAGAAATAACAGCCAGTGCGCAGGGCTGATTGTTTAACGACTAATTAGATTGGACTATGACAAATATCCAAGAATTATTATCCAAACCCGTCTGGCAGATGACAGGCGAAGAGTTCATCATGTTAAGCAGGCACGCATCCGGTCAGCCGGAAGCGCAGCCGCAGCCCGTAACGGACACAGGCAGGAAGTATGTGTACGGAATACTCGGTATCGCCAAGTTGTTCGGGTGCAGCCTGCCTACCGCCAACCGTATAAAGAAAAGCGGAAAGATAGACAAGGCCATCACCCAGATAGGGCGCAAGATTATCGTGGACGCGGAACTTGCCCTTGAGCTGGCAGGGAAGAAAACAGGCGGACGCAAGTAACGGGAGGAATCGCTATGGACTATATGAAAGACATCCGGGAAATATCGGACGAACAGGCGGTAATCCTCTGGCAAGCCTCACGCCTGAGCCTGTCGGGAAAATACGAAAAAGCCCCTGAAATCCTCAGTGTGAAAGGTTCCGTTATCGGCACGTTGGGAAATTTCAGCGCATCCATCGGCAAAGCCAAAAGCAAGAAGACATTCAATGTGTCGGCTATCGTGGCTGCGGCATTGAAGAACGGAACGGTGCTCAGGTATGCGGCTGAACTTCCCGAAGCCAAGCGGAAAGTGCTTTACGTGGATACGGAGCAAAGCCCCCACCACTGCCTGAATGTGATGGAACGCATCATGCGCATGGCAGGACTGCCCGATGACAGGGACAACGAAAACCTTGAGTTCCTTGCCTTGCGGAAATACACGCCGGAGCAGCGCATAAGGATTGTCGAACAGGCAATCTACCATACGCCGAACCTTGGTCTGGTGATAATAGACGGAATCCGTGACATGGTATATGACATCAACAGCCCCAGTGAATCGACACGCATCATATCAAAGCTGATGCAATGGACGGACGACAGGCAGATACATATCCACACGATACTCCATCAGAACAAGGGGGATGAGAACGCAAGGGGACATATCGGCACGGAGCTGAACAACAAGGCTGAAACCGTGCTGCTCGTTGAAAAGGACAAGAGCAACGGGGACATAAGCAAGGTTTCCGCCATGCACATCCGTGCGATGGACTTCGAGCCGTTTGCCTTCCGCATAAACGAAAGGGCATTGCCCGAACTGATGGAGGACTACCAGACAGAAGCCAAAACACCCGGCAGACCCCAAGGCGGGAAGTTTGATGCCTACAAGGACATTTCCGAGCAGCAGCACCGGATAGCACTGGAAGCCGCATTCTCGTTGCAGGACGAGTACGGGTATAAGGAACTGGGCAAAGCACTGAAAGAATCGTATGCCTTGGTAGGCGTTCCGTTGAGCGACAACAAGCTGGTCAAACTCATCACAGTGTTAAAGAGCAAGCGGATGATAGTACAGGAAAACGGCAGGAAGTACAGGTACGAACCGGATTTCCACTATTAGCCCAATCATCGCAATCACTTCACTTTATTCTTGGGGTCTATATATTAGGATAAAGCGAAGTGGTTGCAGGGTAGCATCAAACCGCTTCACTTTAAGCCGTATTCTATATATACGACAATAAAGTGAAGTGGTTATACAGCCAGTAACCTATATGAAAAGGTACTGGCGAAAAGAAAAACAAACGATAACCGATAAAGACAATCATTTATGGATATACAGACAGCAAAACAAATCAGGCTGGAAGAGTATCTTCACAGCTTGGGATATAGCCCGGTAAAGCAGCAGGGCACCAATCTCTGGTACAAATCGCCGTTCAGGGAGGAAACCGAAGCATCGTTCAAGGTGAACACCGAGCGGAACCAATGGTATGATTTTGCACTCGGCAAGGGCGGCAACATCATCGCACTGGCTTCGCGCCTCTATGCAACGGACAGTGTGCCGTACCTTCTGAAACGCATAGAGGAACAGGCACCGCACGTGCGCCCCGTCTCTTTCTCTTTTCGCAAGCAGTCCTTTACGGAGCCAAGTTTCCAGCAGTTGGAAATCGTGCCGCTTTCTTCCCCTGCCTTGCTCGCTTATTTGCAGGAAAGGGGTATCAATCCGGCACTGGCGAAAAGAGAATGCAGGGAGGCACGGTTTACGCACAACGGCAAGCGGTACTTCGCCGTTGCGTTTCCGAACATATTGGGCGGCTATGAGATACGCAACCGATATTTCAAGGGCTGTATCGCGCCGAAAGACATCACCCACATACGGCAGCAAGGAGAACCGAAGGACACCTGTTACGTTTTTGAGGGATTTATGGACTATCTCTCATTTCTGACCCTGCGGCTCGAAAGCTGTCCGCAATGCCCCGATTTCGACAGGCAGGATTACATGGTGCTGAACTCTGTCGCCAATGTTTCCAAGGCACTCTACCCGTTGGGGAGCTATGAGCGCATCCACTGCTTTTTTGACAATGACCGTGCAGGAATGGAAGCCTTGCGGCAAATCCGCAAGGAATACGACAGCACCCGGCATATACGGGACGCTTCACAAATCTACTGCGGATGCAAAGACCTGAACGAGTATTTGCAGAAGCGCATGGCTGATGAGCAAATGCAATCCGTCAGAAAGAAGAATGACACGCTATCCAAGAAACCGAAAGGCTTCCGGTTATAGCCCACTATAACTACACGCTTCGCTTTCGTAGTTGTGGGCTCTCCCG
>ERZ1027264.717-NODE-717-length-21753-cov-24.830261_pt1 | contig 21753 bp, 42 predicted proteins | sample MGYA00519258_ERZ1027264 | MGnify/ENA primary metagenome ERZ1027264 (study PRJEB26926, sample SAMN06164692) | human gut metagenome | biome: ENVO:00009003; feature: ENVO:2100002; material: ENVO:00002003 | host: Homo sapiens | place: USA | collected 2012 ...
ATCTACACCTATTAAGTCGTCGGCAGCGTCAGATGTGTATAAGAGACAGATACTAGCCTACACGGATTTTCGGAAAATACGCTAGTAATAATAAAAGAGTGCCGTCCTCGCAGGGCGGAGTTCCCTCACCTATTTAAAGCCGCCACAGCGAAAGAGTGGTGGTGGGTGGACATTGCTGATATTACCTTATTTGAACGAGGCAATTATGATGAAGACGATTGGTAAATTAAAGCCCGTGCAATGCGCACGGGCACAATATTAAAAATATGGATGCTCACATTTTACACGTTGTTTTCTTTGCCACGGTGATAGCTTTAGGGGGCTTGTTAATGTGGTGGAAAAAGAATAGAAAGAGATTTGCTTGCAGGCGAATGAGAAAACATTTGCTGAAACACCCGTCAAACGGTATTCCATCAGATTACCTGTTAAATGCTTTAGAAAGGGAATTTAAAGGGATAACCTTTCAGGAGTATTCATTTGGAGTATTCATTTATAACGAAATGGGTGGAAACATTGCATATTTATGTTGCAAGGATGGAATTTTGAGGGGTACAGCTTCCACGGATAAAATACCTTGTTTGGCAAAATTTGTTAAAGAATTTAAAGGGAAACCAGAATGGCAGGCAGTGTCGTCCCTAATGAAGTGCGGCTGCTATTGTACAAAATGATATGACAGAAGAAAAAAGACTGATACAGGAAGAAGACATTGAGCGCATTATGCACAATGCGCCTGACTATATATTGGATGCTACTGATGAGATAAAGGATTTATGGGTGGCGTCTGAATGGGCTAAGGAAGAGCGTGACTTGACCCCTAAACGTTATTACGAAGTAGTGTTGTTTGAGGGGAAAGACAAAGAAAAACGTATTGAAATAGACTTCCAGCAAACAGTTAATCCAGGGACTATTGTAAAGGCGGCAGGCGGAAGTGTTACTGACGTGCGTAGTGTTAATGCAAAACGATTGCAGTACCTAAAATACGAACGTGAGTACCAACGTTTAGTCAAGGAGCTAAACAAGGCTATCGGCAAAAGAACTCACCGCCCTCGTAATATAGTGGATTATACGGGGAATATTTTGGAGCTATTTGGCAAGTTTTACACTATTGCGGACGTTGCCAAGATAATGGCGAAAGAATACCGTATAAAGATACCTGAAGACGAATTAAAGAAGTTCTATGTTGAACACCGTGATTTAGTTACTCGCAGGCGGGCTGAATACGTATTGCAGAACAAAGACTTTCGGGTCGCCACTGAAACGGGGCGTCTGGAAGTGCTGAACCAGATGCTAGTAGAGGTTGAAATAAAGAACCGAGCGTGTGGTGGTAGCAATGTAGACTATTGCAACCTGATACTTCGCATTATTGAGCAGGCACGCAAAGAAGTTAAGGGGAACGAAATAAAGATGACCGTAGATGGCAAGATAGACATTAATGCGACCATACAGGCAGAAACGAATGTTATGTCGGTAATGAAGCAAATGTCTATTAATGCGCTTGTCGTTGGTCTTACAGCCGCAAAAGCAGGGTTGAATCCAGCCGTTTTAATCGCACAACTTGCTAACAGTTGGTATTCACAATTCAACGGGTTTAATGGCAACGTCATGGACGGTGTACAGGTGCAACTCCCATCCGCACTTATCAAACAGTACGATTGGGGTGCAATGGAAAAACAGAGCAAACAGTTTGTGAACGATTTTACCCCGATAGCGGAAATTATAGAAGAGCCCGAAGAAGTTGCAAATAACGAGGCAGAAAATACCCGTAAGAGGCTCTTAGAGCAATTAAAGAACATGAGGCGGGCGAAACATACCGAAGACGGGAAAGCGAACGTTATTACACCTGACAGCCCTGATATGGAATTGCGTGATACGGGTGTAGTGTTGGCGGCTGAACCTGTTGACGAGGAAGAACCTACACAGGAATTTGAAATTGATTACAATGCACGCAAACAGAAGAAGGGAATGCGTATAAAAGGTAAGATAAAAGAGAGTGTAGCACGTCATAAGGCGAAAGCCGAGGCAGAAGAGGCAGACTTAACGGCTGCCGAATTAGCTGCAAGGCAGAGACGCAAAGAAAGACGGGCGGCTCGTAAAAAGAAATAATAGAAAGACGGGTATAGTGCCCGTCTAATTAAATATCAAAATTATGAAGAAAGATTTTCTTAATGTTTCTCCTGATACGGGGGAGGGTAGCGGAACGGTAACGGTCACCGCTGTCCCTAATTTAAACTTTGCTAGTCGTACGACAACTTTGAATTTTAATGCTGACGGGGAAGTATTAAAAGAGGTTGAAGCGTTGCAGTTTGGGAATACCATTATTCCGCAATTTTATTTAAGTCCATACTCTTCAAGTAACAATGACTCATGGGGGTTGAAAATTACAACAACCTTAGAACTAGAAGAATTTGCGGCTGGAGCTTATAATTTCTTGGTGGATTGTACAGCTAATAATAAGATAGCCACGGAAGGAACAGCTCCTAATGTAACTATTTGTATTTCGGTGATTAATAGTGTTATCATACCGAGTGGTGGAAGTAACATAAATAACCGAGAATACAATATGTATTACAGTAAAGACAACGGTACTAAGACTAAGATGACAGTAAGTAAAGACCAATACAGTCAGTTTATTTCTTTCCGTTTTATGGAGGGGGCTTCATTTGAAGAACTCACTGTTTCTAATTATCGCTTTTGGCTTCGCAATATAAACGATGCAAGTGAAATAGAACTTCCAGTTAGGTTTAGATTAGCTTATCATTATTAAAATAAGGGGAGCCATTTGGCTCCCCGATTTGTTTACCGCATTTCGTTATAACTACGGTTCATCCACGCTTCTTTTTCCATGCTTTCAATCATGTCCTCAAGGAAATTTAAGGTTCCTTGGTCAGCGGGTGGCACTTGGTCATGAATTTCACGGATGCGTCTAATTACCGTGTCCCAGTCGGCAGAAATAATTTTCCACATTTCCATGTCCGTCGGGAGTGGCTGAGACATTTCAAACTCCTGAATGTGGTTTGCCTGTAACATAGCTTCCATACTACCGAGCGGTCTGCCACCTAAAGCCCGCACACGTTCAGCAACGTCATCAACACGTTCAATTTCGGCTTCATAAAGTTTCAGCATAGCTTCGTGATAGCTGCCAAAAGAAGAACCAATAACGTTCCAATGGAACTGCCATGTTTTTAGCAACAGGGTAAAGTGGTCGGCTAATAAGCCGTTCAACAGGACAAGACTTTTAGCTATGTCCTCTGATGTTAATCCAATGTTTACTTTCATAATGTACATTTTAAAAAGTTGATGTATATACGCCACAAAGGTAGTCAAAAGAAAATTATTAGAAAAATCTTAGAAAAAGTCCGGTGAAGTCTTGTTATTTCAAAAATTATGACTACCTTTGTAGTGTCAATAAACAATAACTCATTAAAAAATTCAAAATTATGGAAACTATGAAACTTTTGGAAATACATAAAAAAGGAGTTAATGCTCATAATAAAGTAGTAAGTTACTACGGCTTAGATTACAACACAAAGAAAGTGCTATTTGAAGCAAAAACATTAGATAAAGCTATTGAGCGGGTGGCAAAAGCCAACAGAATAAAGGAAGCGTTTTTGAACGCTTATGCAGGCGTAAAATTCCGTAATGAATTTAAACGGGGGTTTTACGAAAGTATGGCGAAAGCCGAAAGGGTGAGCAAGAAACAACTGGAAATTATGAACCAGATGTTGGACGATAAATGTGTTTTGCTGGACTTTAAAGACATTTTTGAACGTTACGAGGGAATGGCACAGAGTAGCGAATGTAAAGCCCAATTTCAGGCTAATATTGCGAAATACAAGAAGATTTATTTAAGTGGACGTAAAAATAAAACGGAGGAATAATTATGAAGCCAACTGTTGAGAATTTTCAGGTTATTAATTCAACGAGCACAGAATTGGAAGTTGAATTAACCCCAACGATACGTTTGAAGTGCCTACGTCATTCTAATCGCAGGACGGGTTCTTCGGTTTGGGAAGCTCGCTTGTACCAATTTGGGAAGTGGAGGGTGTTTAACAACCCGTTTGACCGCAAAGATTATGAGGTGGTTGAAAAATGGGGGAAGATAAAGGCAAACGCTTTTCGGGGCGTGATTATTGCCAAAAGTTATTCCTACAAAAAGGATATTATAAGTGCTTTAAATAGCGTACCACTAAAAATAAATTGATTGAATATGGCAAAGAAACAGAAAAGAGCGTTGCTAGCCGCTGAAATAGCACAGTTATGCACCAATAAAGGGTATAACAGTTTTAGTGATTATATTCCGATTGCGCCTAATAAATGGGGCGCAACACATGTTGATTTCGTGGATAACCTGAATGGATATACATGGCTTTATTTGCGTAAATTAGAGAAACGGTTTGGCATTAAACATTATACCACCGTAGTAGAATATACTAAGCTGAACGCAGACGATAAACGTTTGGTTGAGGCTTTAATTAGGGAAGCACCTGATAAAGAAACTAAATAAAAGAAGATTATGTATTTTAAGAAAAATTTGTGGCAAAGAATTAAGTTTGCCTTTAAAACATTGTTAAGCGACGCACCGCTTGAAGAAATGTACACAACCGGATACAAAGCCGGAGTGGACGAAGTGATTAACGATTATCGTTTGTTGAAAGAAAAGTTGGTTCCGATACTGACAGAGCTAGCCACACCACCGCAAAAGTTGGATGATAATTTTATCACGTATCCGGATATGTCGGTACGGCAACTAAGTTTCTTTAATGTTGAGCACCCTGTCCCACGATTTTTGCATAATGACATTGACAGCCCTTATCCAATAGAAAGGACAACAGTGGAGAGGGTTATATACACAGCGAATCAAGTGCAAGTAACAGCAATGTCAGACCCGATGGTTAAACAGTTGCAGGGTGACGTCCGTTATGCTAAGTATTTGGAACATGAGCAACACAATGCAGCTCAACGACTAGGGGAATACCTGTTGAAGAATGGGTTTATTAGGGCGACCCGATTGGCTAGTACAAATCCCCATGACATGAGAGTTATGTACTGGACATTAACTTATACTAAGTTGCAGTAAAACAAATCTATGAATAAGCCGGAAAATTTTCCGGCTTTTCTTTTGCAGTTTAAATTAAAGTATTATATTTGCGGTGTCAATAAAAACTTAATAGTTATGTCAACAGAAAATTTAGTACCCGCAGCAATACTCTTAAAGATTAAGAAGTTGCAAGAACTAGCCTTGAGAGGCGTAGGTGGTGAGGCGCAAAATGCTCAAAGAGTTTTAGAAGCCTTGTGTGAAAAATATGGTTTAACCCTTGAGGATTTAGACCAAGATGCAAAAGTAACTTATGAATTTCCACTACGAGCTTCTATTCGTTCGCTGTTTGTTAATTGTTTTACGTACATGTTTGGGGCGAATACCCGCTTTAAAGAAGACTACACCGTTTATCGTAATAGCGGTACAAAGAAAATTTGGGCTGAATTAAACTTGACGCCTAGTGAATATATAGAATTTTCACAGTTCTGGGAATGGCACAAACGCTTATAACGAGGAGGACGAAGAATGATGACTACAAAAGAGCGTGACTTCCATTTAGTACAAAAGGCTTTAGGTGGAGACAGTAAAGCATGTGAAACAATATACAACAGGTTTAACAGGGCGGTGAATTACCAGATAGGCAAAATAGTGATGGACACCGAAATAGCCTTAGACCTTACAATGGAAACATTTGAAAAGATATTTACCCGTTTACACCGCTATCAGCCGGATTACTGTTTAAGTACATGGGTGAGCCGGATAGCCACTAACACCGCATTAGATTACACCCGAAAAGTAAGGCGGGTCACAGTTGTAAGCATAGAAGCAAGCATAGAGAATGAGGACGGGGCAGATATACAGGTGATGGACGACGAGCCAACTCCCGATGAGCGTATAATCTTAACACAGAAGATGACCTACCTTACAGGGCTGATGCGCTACATGCAGCCGAATGAATGTAGGCTGTTGCAACTGTATTACGTGAACGACATGGGTTATACCGAAATAGCTGACGAAATGGATATTTCGGTGCGTGTGGTTAGGCAGTATATCAGGGATGCACGTAATAAGTTACGCAAGCTGACGCAGGAGATAAGTATGCGTGAAGTATTAACCAAAGAACAAAGAAGATATGAAAAAGAATTACAGAGCCAAATTTCAGGGCGAGTTTGACGTCATTCAGCTAACTAAAGACAATTATGATGAGGTAGTGGCTTTTATCGAACAAGCTGATAAACATGTAGTATTTGATAAAGAATTTTGTAAACGCTCCACTCCCTACATAGAATTTATACATGAATGTGGAGGAGTGTACGGTGTAGAGCTAGGTGATTATATATTTACCACTTCTGATGGAGAGCTGCATATAATGTCCAAGGAAAAATTTGAGAGTACCTATGAAGAAATATAAGTGGGTGCAACGGGCTATTTGCTTTATCATCGGGCACGATGTAGAGTGGGTAATTGAGCACCGATTGCGGTACGGGCATATCAGCCTGAACCGCAAAGGTGGTAAAAAGCGCAACCAATTCCGATGGGTGGCTGGAGCATATAAAAAGTGTTCACGATGCGGAAAGAAACTTAGTAACTTTGAAAGAATTTGGGGCGGATGGAACTAATAGAAAAAGATAATATGATTACAGCATGGGGCACGAAAGATGGCGTAGCCACTGTAAGTGGATGAACTGTTCAGAAAGATGTTTGTTGAACCGACCGCTAATAATGAAGAGCGTGAAATGTGTATTGCTGATGCGTTGCAGATATGCGACGGAGGCATACCTATCAGAAGAAAAAGTTGGGGTGCAAATGAAGACGGATTTAATGCGTTCGTTATGTTGCTGAACGTACATGTGGCTTCACATCTTCCAGAAAGATTTAGAGCAGCCGTACAGTTTGACGGACGTAGCCGTGAAATTACAACGGAGAAACAATACCTGTTGGTTACTCCTAAATTTATTAATGAAGTAGAAATAAATTGGCACGCTACTCCATACGTACCAACATGGAGGGATATACGGGCGAATGATTGGGTGGTGGCTTATAAAAAGAAAAATTAGTATTATGGCAGAAAAAGAAACGCAGGAAAGCATATTGCATCTCCCTATTCCGCAAGAGGCGGTAAATGTAATATTAGAACCAAATCGTCAACAGGACGTCTATTTGGTTGTGAAATTGGGTGGGGGTGAAAACCGTGCTGTCACATACGTGGCAGCAGCCAAAGAGAACCCTGATGAGGTGCTAAGACAGATGAAGAGTGTATTGAATAAACCAAAGGGAAGCATATTTGCAGCCGTACAACAGCTCGGCAAGTTGTTTGAGAAGTACTTTGGTACAAGGGTACGGGGGGAGAATGATGATGTGGCAGATTGATGAATATTGGTATATGAGTGATGCGATTTTCATCATCTGGGGATTGGCGGGGCTAGCGTATATCCTCCTCGCGTGTCTGATAGTTTTAGCACTGTTCAATAAAAGAATGGCGGGGTGGAAAATGCTCCCTGTTCTGATAGATTGGCTGTGCGTAATGGGAATTCTACTTACATTTACAGGGTTCTTTGCGTGGCAGGCTATAAGGTAATCGACGGTGGATACAGGTGGTCTACGAAAATTGAAATTGTAAATTCGAGTGGGATGTCAGTAGGGGTGATTTGGACGTGATAGAGCCGAATCGCTCCTACTGATGTCTAAAAGAAAAAGGCAGGGTGGACACATCGTAATCGTCTGACAGTTAAAATTGTAGGTATTCAAAATAAAAGTAGGGGAGGGCACACAATCAGTGATGAATAATAGGTAGTAGCATAGGTATAAGACATATAGTAGGTAGTATAGAGGGTGGATAGGTACAGGGGGTGGAGGAATAGTGAGGTGTTGAGAGTAGTTAAGGGCGGGGAGTGAGGTGGTTCGGAGGTGTGCGAGGGATGGTTCAGGGTTGGTGGGTTGGGTGGTTATATAGTGGTTCCAGGAGTTTTGAGGCGAAATTCCCGCCCGCATCAATATCCCTGAAGACCGAGGGCTGTCGTGTGGAGCGGGTGCGAAAACAGGCAAGATTTAGAGCTCCTAATATCTTATACACAATTTGACGCTCATGCTTCGGACACTTACATCTATTTGTGAGTACTGACACATCCATATTTAAGGAAGTGCCGCTCCCGTTCCGGGCGAGTGTAACAAAACGATAGATAAGATATGAAAGTCTGGTTTAAGAAAAATCAAGATAATTCTAAGAAAAACTCCGGGCAACTCTTGTTTATTCAAGAATTATATGTACCTTTGCAGTGTTGATAAAGGTTATCAACGGTGTGGGTGGCACATTCCACTCGGTTTTAATGCTTGGTATTATGAAGGCAAGTTCAGTTTTAGTTTCCAGAGTTAAAGAAATCGTTGCTATTAACGGTGAAGTTAAACTTAATAATCCAGTAACGATTAGTTACCAAAGATACAACGGGTATAATTACACTACTAAGCAACATGAATACGTGCCGACAACGGTACAAATAAGAGAGGTGTACCGTTACGGTAAGAGAGGCGAAGTTAGACTTAGTGAGGGCTTTAACTACTGGAGACCTACTGAATTAACAGCCAAAGAATGTGAGGCAATATTGGCACAGCTCCCCAACTAGGGAGCTTTTAAATAAAATCTAAGAATTTCCCCGAGCACTCCTTAGATATTCAAGTAAAAAGACTACCTTTGTAACATCAAAATCAATAAACAGTATTTAAATAATAGGAGGAAACAGATATGGCAACTAGAGACGAATTAGTAGCAATGAACAGTAAGCAATTAGAAGAAATTTGTGGGTTAATACAAAAAGAGTGCCCGCTCGCAAAACAAGTACGGTACAGTTGCACCATCTTTTGCCCGAGCGTGTGTTTTGTAGTGGTGGACGCCTTGAACCCGCAGGACTACCCGAATGGTATTGGCGATAACAGCGTTTTCTTGACGTTCCGTGTGGATTTTGAGGCAAAGACGGTGGAGTGCAGGCGTAGCGGACACATCTACCTGTCAGAAAAAGACAAGCGTGAAAACCCGAAGCTCCGCTATTTGGCGATGAACAGCATGTTTGAGATAGCTACACGAGCAGGCGTGAGAAAGATGCGTAGAAGCCGACATAAGGACAACGCAACGTCGGCTCACAAGATGGCTACCTACTTTAATGAGGTGATGAAAGCCGTGGTGGATTATACTAATGGCTACCCGTACAAACAGGGTACTGAAGAATAATTGAGTTTTATTGATGAATTTATAGGGGCAGGTCTTGGATATTCCAGATTTTGCCCCTATATTTGTACTGTCAAGTTAAATCAATAACAATTAAAACTCAAAATTATGGCAGCAATTACCGAAAAACAAATGGGCTTTCTTAAAAGCCTTGTCCAAAAAGTCTTTAAGGGGCAACCGGATTTTATTAACGAATTTAGTGCTAAAGCTGACACGTTTACAAGTACATCAGCTTCTATTATGATTAGCGGGCTTAAACAAGAATTGAACATACGGAAATTACCATCCTCTTTGCGTTTAAGTGTATATTCCGCTAGCAATCTGGACGATATGGGTTTACCTAAATTTATGAACGAATACAAGAAATACTAAGGAGGAGGGCAGCTATGGCAGAAAAGATTTATAACTTCATTTGTGGACGGTTCGGTAGCCGCATACTGAAACCCCGTTACCGTAACGTGTGGATAAAGTTTTGGACGAGCGTTATTATAAGCCTGTTCCTATTGGTATTGTACTTCATTGTACAGGCGTGGAGCGTTGTGGTTGAGTGTTTAAACAGAGTTATTTGGAACTATTAGATAAGGGTTGAGTATGGCGGTAGTTAGTGCCTACATAGGCAAAACAAGTGAGAGTGGGCAGGCGACAATGTATAATGTCGCCTTTCGTTATAATGGACGGGACTATTTACAGAACGTTTGGGTTCCGAAGTCAGCCGTCTATTATTACAGGGCGAGCACCTGTAAATTGAGCGTTGATGATTGGGTACTCAAAAAGGTCGTGGAGCTAGCCGTGGCAAACCCTAATAAACCGTTCGTAGACCGAGGAGCTTTGCTGAACGGTGTAGAATGGTAGTATAATAACCAAACTAAAAATAAGAATTATGATGGTAAATTTAAACAGCGTGCCCGAGCGCACATGGATGCGAGTAATACAAGCATGTGACGAACAGTGGGTGCATCGTTCAGCGTGCGGTCGCTACCTATTGACAAGACAACGGGTGTACACTCCTGGACATGACTACCAAATCCACATTCGCCCCTTATTGGGTGGCAGCGTGGGGATGAGGAATTGCTACCTACGTGCGAACGAGGATAACAGTTGGGAGATAACCGTTTGCGACGATTTGCGACACGGACGCCTCGTAACGGTGCATACTTATCACCCGAACGCCTTAAACGTTATGTTGACCACTTTAGAGCGTGATACGACATACTTTAAGAGCCTACGTACACATGAACCAACACCAGAGGCTCGCAAAGAGCTGGAAGAACGCTTTGCGAACTACGTTATCAACGAAATCTTTGGATGACCCTCTATACGGGACTTGCAAGCATAAAATCAAAATATTTTGAAGAATTTCCGGATAAACTCTTGCACAATTCAATTGAAGTAACTACATTTGCAATGTCAAATTAATTCAATAAACAATTTAAAATTCAATAGTTATGAAAGCAACAGTAAACAATTCCGCAAATTTCGTGATTAACAACGATATGTTGAACGAAACAAAATGTCTGAAGTATGTAAGCAAACCAACTATGTTGGAAGAAATTGTTAATATACAGGTAGCACTCGCCAAGCTGAACAGCAACTACACGCCACGCCAATACACCGAAAAGAGCAGCAAAAAGGAACTGTTTGAGGGTTATGGACGCCTCGCTACCGTTTACAAGGGGTTAAGCGAAAAGCGTGCAGTCGAAATTGCTAAGAACGTGGCAACCTGCATTAAGACGGCTGACGTATTGGCAGAGGAAACACGTGCAAAGGCTGAGGCTGAAGCCGCTAAAAAGAACCCCAAAGAGAACGTAAACACTGATAAAAAGGCACGTCGCGGGGATGCTCAAGAACGGTTGGACAAATACACGGCTGAACTTAAAGAAAAAGAAGCCATTGCCGAACCCTCTAAAGAGGTTAAACACCGCATTGCGAGCCTGAAACGTAAAATAGCTCGTGCCGAAAAGGCTCTGGGCAACGTAACAGTTACTAACGAATAATCTACTTGACATGGGAACAACAGCAAAGAGCCCCGAAATTGGGGCTCGTTATTATAGAGTGTACGTGTTAAACAGTGACGGAACCCGTTTTAAGACACTGGACAAGGTATATCGCAAGTCAGCTCAAGCGGCTGCAAATAAAGCCGCCCGAATTGTAGCCGCTAACGACCGCAACATCACCGCTGAAGCATTGTTGTGTCGTGTGTACTGTATGCCGAGCGGGCGACATAGTGGTTTGTATTATGGAAAGACAGGAATTAAAAATAAGGAGAAATAGATTATGGCAAAGAAAAAGGAAAGAAAGGGGTTTACACCCGAACTTCACGAGTTATTTGATACCCTTTATGCGAAACTTCGTGAATATGGACAGTGTTGTGCATTTATCGCTATTTGTGACAACAAAAACGAAATCACCAAACGTATTGGAATTATTGATGAGGTAACACATCAAGAAGAGGGTGGAGTTGTATTGCCTGACACAGCTATTGCGAACGCTATGGGTGGGGATAGCCCACAGGATATCGCTGGACGGCACTTGGTATATAATGCGGTTCTGTTGTACTTACACGAATACCCCGATGAGATACCTGAATTTTATAAAAATTTACAGGCAATGCTCTCAGATTTGTTGGAAGACCCTGATGAAGATGATGGGGCTGACACTCCAGTAGAGGCAGAAATCCCTATTATCATTCCCGCTAAGCCCAATCCTCATGGAGACTGCTAATAAAATGCACCTGCTCGTCACTACGGTGTCAAGACGGGTGGCTGCACAGTACTTCGTAGAACGTAAAATACCGTTCAGCGTGTCTTATGGCGTTAACCCTATGGGCGAGCAAGTCATTATATTCACTGTTGAGGCTGACAGTTTTAACGATATTTGCGAATTTAACGACATGATACTTGAGGTACAAGGATACCTCGCTTCTTATGATGTTACACCTTTTATACACTTACAATCATGATTTACGGACTTTATTTAGCTTATACCAAATGGGAAGTATTACCCACTGAAGAATGTGCTAACCCTACGGTTCCTCGTTACCCCGCTTCTGTTGCTCGTGTACGAGCGTATAACAACAAACGTGACCAGATGGAAGCGTATGCGAATACAATGTGCCCCGCCTCACAGACGTTTGAGGCTGAAACTAAAGAAGAATTTAACGCCAAAGTCGCAGAGTTTAAAAAGAATTTTGAGGACGAGGCGTGGCTAGCTGAAAACATTGACCCGTACCTGTAATTATGAAAAAGATGTGGAAATATTATATTCCTATTGTTGGGATAGGTATTATGTTCAGCAACTGGACAAAGTTTTCCGAAAACGACCCTACGGGTATTCATTGGGCGATGACTGCATTTTGGCAGTCTATCTGGACAACTGCTATATTAATAATTTTGCTATTTGAGCCATGAAACCGATGAAGATAATAAGAGTGAAGATGCACGCTGCAACTCGTAAAAGACGTCTAGTTAACCGTTTGATTCGCAAGGTAAACAAACTAACAGCCGAGGCGCAACATTGGCGTAAACGAGCTAAGAAGTTAGCTAGCGGGGCGATAGAGGCTGATGTGTCACCTACTGATAAATCGGTATGGCAGAGTCCGCCTGACACCATGCGAAAGAACCTGTTGGTCTGTATGATTAATAACATATCGGGGGAAAGGCTGTATCAGGTAGTACGCAACGTGTCACTTACCCGAATTTTAATAGACGTTGCTAGCCCTGTCGCAGGGTGTATTATTCCATTTGAATGGAACGGCACAATGTACGTGAGTGCCACTAAGGACGAAGACTGCAACCCTATTTATCGCCTAGAAATTTAGGTCAATTGTTAAATCTTAGGAATTTCCCGGAAATATTTCCGGGAATTCTTGTTTATATAAATCCCTCCCACTATATTTGCGCTGTCAATCAATAAAAACAAAGAAATTATGAAGATAACAGACATTACCCTGGAAATACGTACCGAGGACGGTCAGAGTCACTTGGTAGTCTTTGACAAATGGGATTTCGCTCCTGACGGTGCGGTGGTGCTAGCTGGACAACTCGTACGTGAGAAGTGGCGTGCCATATTTGGTGACAGTAGCCAATTACAGGACGGACAGATACGCTCGGTCATGGATTGTAGTGCGTTGGTGCGTTTTTACTATAATGACGCTATGCGAACAGCCGCTATCACGCATATCACGAACAAGGCGTTTCGCATCATTAACAACGATTTGGGTGTGACATGGATACCGAAGAACATACTACGTTGGAGCCGAGTAGCGCAACAGTTCGTAGTCGTGGATGAAACCTATAAGCCGGACTTTACGATGGTAGTGGCAGAGGGTATGGACGAATATCCAACCGAGTTTGATGCTCACGATGAACTTATTGACGCATTGGACACACCCGTAACTATACCAACAGATGATAATATTACTAACGATAATGAGGAGAACCAATTATGAGAACAAGAATTTTGATAGGTCTATTTACAGTCCTGATGCTTGGTGCAAGTTGTACCACGGCACAAAACAGTTTCGGCTGAGAGTGTGCAAGGGTGACAAACTATTATTTGTCACATGGGTGGAATTGCGAGCGGTGGAAAATACCATAAATAACAGGGTTTTCCAAAATAAATTCGGTATGCTTGACGCTTATACTGCTCCAGTGGTCTACATTTACACAGGAGAAGCCGTGCAATTCATGGGCGGTGACAAAAGCGTGAAGACGACATTAATTAGCTCCATACGGCTGGAAAACTATGTGACACGTGATACGCCTTGCATAGAGCAGCAAGACGGGTGTGGTAACTGCATTTTCGTTGACAACCGCCCGTTTAACCACCCAGAAGAGAAAGGTCAGGTTTCCTATTTATTCCCCTTAAATCAGTAGATTATGTGGATACTTATAAATAACCGACCCGTGTGCGTCTTTAACATTAAGAATGTATCAGGGATAATAAAATTAACCCCCGAATTATTTTATTGGGATAATAACGATATCCGTAAAGAAAGTGTGTTGTCACACATATATTCTGATGCTTATAAATTATATCGGCAAAGAATAGAACAAACGCTGTCACTAATAACAGAAGAAGACCACAATAATCCTAAAGACAGCCCAGCAGTTAAGGCGTATAAAAAAGCGTTAATGGGTACTAAACACATATTTGGGTGGTATTTTAAAATTCAACTAGACGGTGGAACAACATTGTATTCCTCTTTATATCCGAGTGAGGAATACGCTGCACAAATAAGAGATAGCCTGTTGCAGACTATTAATAGAGTCACGGCTGAATTGCCTAAAATAACGATATAACTCATGGGAATACGATTTTACTCTTTCTATCCTGGAAGAGCCAACAGGTTACGTTTCAAGAAATGTTTGGGAATTATTTGGTGGATGACGTGGCGCATAGTTGTTCTTGCTTCATTTATCATACTAATCAATAAGGCGTGTATTGGAGTGCAATGCAGCAAACCAATAGTTACCCCGACTGACAGTGTGAACGTCGCTACAACGCTCCAAGATAGTGTGTACGGGGCGATATACGCTTTGCGAATACAGCACCCAGACATTGTGATGGCGCAGTGCATTGAAGAAAGCGGGCACTTTACGAGCCGTCTATTCATAGACGGGCACAACTGCACCGGAATGAAAGTACCCTCTACCCGCCCGACGCTTGCTGTTGGGGTGTTGTACGGGCACGCCTGTTTCAACAGTTGGTACGAATGTCTTGTGGATTATGCTCTTTGGCAGACAGCATTTGCCCGCAACCTGTCACGTGACGAATACCTCACCTATTTGGACAGAGTTTATGCAGAGAAGAAAAATTACTCACAACGTATAAAAACCATAATTAAAACCAATGGATTATGAATTTAGAGGAAATTAAGAAACTGTACGAAGAGTGCAAACAGAACGTGGACGCTCTTGCTTTTGAAATGGCTATTCCCGTAGCCGAGTTAATGGCACGGGGCGAAAATGAAGCCGCTGACAAACTTGACAAGGAGAACCGAGCTAGCTTGGAAGACTTTATGCGAAACCACGTTGGCGGTTTGTGTGACACAGACGTGGAAGAAGTGCTTGAAGAATATGCGTGGAACACTTTAAAATAAGATAGATTATGGAAGAAGCTGAAAAATTTTTGTGGGAAGAGATAGCACAACTCCCAGAACATAAAAGAGCATTTGACACTGACGTGTTTAATGCTATTATTGCAGCGATGAAACGTTATGCCGCTGAAAAGTGTGATGAGTTAAAGCAAGATTTTGCAGAGTTTTACAGTGATGATTGTAGATAGCTATGTCAATGATAGATGATGGTGAATGTCGTGCGTGTGGTTGCACTAACGAAGAGGTGTGCGCACGTTGCCAACAGGCAAAGAACGAGGAAAATGTACGGGAAATGCAGAAAGGATGTGCCTATTTGGGTTGTTTCGTATTTATTGGTGTAATAATTGGAATATTGCTTGCATTGTTTATGATACTACCTGTACCTAATTAAAGAAACCGGATAAGACACGCGATATCACGTATATTATAACCAAAAGTTTCTATTTTTATTAATTAAATTAAAAACGAAAATGAGAAAATCAGAATTTATTAAGGCTTTAGCCGAAGAGTGTGGTTTGAGCCAAAGAGATTGCGAAAAAGTGGTGGATGCGATGACCCCTGTTATCGTTACCGAATGTGTTGAAAACGGTGGTGAAATCAGCCTGCCATTCGGTAAATTCAAACAGAAAATCAACCCCGCAAAAGTAGGTAACAACCCGTTGACGAACAAACCGCTTGACATCCCGGAAAGTCATACACTTGGCTTCAAGCCGTCAAAGACAATTAAGGTTGTCATTGAACCGAAGAAAGCCGCTAAAAAGAAATAGTATTGTGTTTACATAATACAATTATTTTTCAGATTTATTAAATTCCATTGAGAAGCCGTTGCCTGTGAGGGTTGCGGCTTTTATTTTGAATTTATGTAAAGAATTTCCCGAGTGTTTCCTTGGATATTCCATAAGAACCCGTATATTTGCGTAGTCAATTAAATAAACAACGTCATGAAAGGTAACAGGTACTACGCAAATTTGGACTTTAGCAAACCAATTGGAACTCACCGTTGGGTTGATAACATTAAGTCACGTCGGCAGCTTGCAAAAGTGGCTTTGGTAGCAATGGCTCGCATTCAACAAGCCGAACAGGGAACAATTACTTGTCCCTACGAATTAGCTAGCTCATCCATGAAAGACGGACGCACGCTAATACAAACCATTTACGAGGATGGCTATGTAATGTACAACGATGGATGGTTTATTGTTGAATGCGAGGAAGACGGTTGTTTATATGTTGATGTAACGGGTTTTGCAATGAGAGAAAACCCTGACTACGAAAATATGGAATATATAATGGATGCAGCCTGTAAGGAAGCGCATGAGGCTTATTTGGCTGATTTAAACGAATAATGATATGGACTACAAAGAATTTAGAGCTGAAATGGAAGACTTGGAAGAACAGTACAAGTTGGAAAAGAAACGCATTTTAACCGAGTACGTAATGTCGTGGTGTCCCTATAAAGTCGGGGACTTAGTACGTGACCACATTGGATACGTAAAAATTCTAAGCATCCACCCTATTATCGGCATCTGCAATAAAGTGGATATAATGATGAAAGGTGTGGAATATACTGTAAATAAAGAACCGAAAAAGAACGGGGCAACTCGTCAAATTTATCACAGTAATATTGAACAGTATGAAAACAGTACCAAGAAAGAAAACAGCAAGTAAGCCCCAAACAGTTCCTGACAGCGGGCAACCGTGCATTATCTACTCCCCCACAAAAGTAAAAACGGCTACTCATGGAGATTTTTGCCGTAGGTGGTTTGGCGTGGTAGATATGAGCGATGCGATAGGAAAGCATTACGCTCCTATATTGAGCACTCACGGAGAACATTTTGAGTTTCATATCGCAAGATTTTACAATTTTAGGGACATTAAAACGGAGGAACCCCGTACGATAGTGCGATGCTTGGAAACGGGGGAAGTCTGGATACTCAAACCTAATTGGGCACAATCTTTGACTAGGACTGATGAAAATACTAAACAAACCATCATCCTCATTCCACAGCCTGTTAAAAACTACCGCCAGATATTGGACTTTATGAAACTATTTTACAGTGACGGAGAAACGATGAAACGTTTAATTAGTATCGGGAGAATTAAAGAGATACTGAAATAATACCAAAGATTATGGAAAAAGAATTAAAAACACTGTTGCGCAAGTTGGCAGCCGAATATGAAACAAAAGATTTCATAAACGATGACCCCGTGCGCTTTGTTCACGCCTATGCTGACAAACAGGATATGGAAATCGTAGGGTTCATCGCTTCTTGGTTGGCGTATGGCAATCGCAAGGTTATTGTTTCCACTATACAGGCACTCATCAATGAAATGAACTACCTGTCATCGGGTAGCCCGTTCGTCTTTATAGTGGAACGCAGGTGGGAACAGATGGAGCACCTAAAAGATGCCGTTCTGTACCGCTTCTACAAATGGGGTGATTTCTACGACTTGTGTGAACGCCTGTATGACATTTACCAGAACTACACCACTATGGAACAGGCAGTTTGCAAACAGTACGACGAAATTAAGAACCCTGATTGGGTACAATCAGTGCTTAACTTGTTTCCAGGAGTTAAAGGCGTGCCCAAAGATACGAAGAGTGCCTGTAAGCGGGTTTGTATGTTCATGCGTTGGATGGTGCGGTGGGGCAGCGATGTTGACCTCGGTATATGGTCTTTCATTCCTACTAGCAAACTAATCGTACCACTAGACACTCACGTCGCTCGTATGGCTCGTCAATTGGGTCTTATTACCGTAAAAGGCAATAACATGAGAGCAGCGTACCAATTAACACAGCAATGTCGTCTAGCGTTCCCAAACGACCCCGCAAAAGCTGACTTCGCATTATTCGGATATGGTATAACACATAAATAATATGGAAATAAATGTAAAAAGTTTATCCTATGAGGATAGAGTGCAACTACTAAAACAGTTGATTGACAGTTTCACAGACGTAAAGGTTACGGCTCGTTGTTGTGAGTATGAGTATATCACCTCTGAAGACATTGACGCTGTTGGGGAAAATTCCGTTGAAATAATAACAAACATTTTTACTGGATGAAAGACATGAATTGTACTAACGAAACTATATTCTTGATTATCGCCCTGTTATTTGCAGGCGTGTTTATTGTATTGAGACACCTGTACGCAGAACGTCACCCTCGGTGCATACATTGCGGCAAACGTAGCCGTCGCAAGAATTGGCGACCTGTAAACTATTACAAGAGTAAAAATTCCGGGCATCACATTTGTCCAAAGTGTAACCGCATCAGCAAAATTGAATTTTAGTATGCTTAAAGCTCACAAATTTCACGTAAAATTCACCGTGCATACCATTATGTCAGAGGGCGGTGATGTAACCATGGAAGAGGATTACACACTCTCCTATCGTACGGAAGAATGGGAACCGGAAAGCCCTAACAATCTAAAGTTCTCTAAAACGCACATTCAGGGCGCAACGGGTATAATTGCTAAGGATTTGGGCGTTCATCGTTCACAGATAAGAATAACCGACATTTACAAAGTACATAACAGCTTAATATTGGATATGCGTGCCTACGCAGCTAGTTTATTCGTTGAAATTCTTAACGAAATAACTGCCTGTAAAAACGAAGAAGAATTACGTCGCTGTGTAAGGTTATTAGAAAAACGCCATAAATACGATAAACCAGAATTATCATGGTATTTTAAATGGGGCTTCGGTCATAATCATTTTTGGGTGAGTGACCTTAACGGGGTTCGTCTGATATTTGTGGAGTTTTAAGAAACTCCACTACTTATGCGTATATTTCACAAATTTATTAACTTCCTAAAATAAAGAAAGATGGATTTAAAAGACAAAAGAATTGTATTTGTGGGACTGGACGATGTGCTTATTAAAACACATTCCAACCAAGAAAAGCCCGTGGGCGTATGGGACATGGAATTCAACCTGAATGTGTTGGAAAAGCTGAAACAACTCAACCCGATTGCTATCTTTGTTGTAAGCAACCAACCGGACATTCCTACCAAATTACACCCGTCACTGTTCCAAGCGAAGTTCGTGTATGTTATTGCAGCACTTCAGGAATACATTGGTATGACGGTTTTCCCCGCTGGACAGTATGCGCCTGAAATGCCAGAGGGCGAAGCTCCTATCGCTATGCCGAATTCGACTATGTTGTTGACAATGTTTAATGAGTTCCTAGCAACGTCTCGTATGGAGCTTAATAGAGAGGATTGCGTAGTGATTGGTACGGGTGAAGAGTATGCGGGTGCGGCTCAAGCCTTTGGATGTGATTATTTGGACGTGGCACATTTGTTGGAAGAAAATTTGGGCGAGCCTCTATTCAAGCTCGTATGGAATATTCCGTCCTACGATTTGGTAATTGACCCCGAAAATCAAGCTATTATGGAAAATCTACCGTGGGAATTTGCGGTGCACCGTGCGGAACAGATTAACAAGCTGCCATTTAAACAAGCGGATGTCCTTGTTGTTACTCAAAAATGGGTAACTCCAAAACCTATGGAACATAAAGAATTTAAAGTAGATGCTCGCAAGTTGTCAAAAGGGGCTCAACGAAAAGTTGCGATGCAAATTAAGAAAGGAGGGAAGAAGTAATGGCTATAATTAACGTAGAACTCCGCATGATGATTGCCGAACGTTTGGCAAATGACAATTACCGTGAAGAAATTAAAGAGGTAAAAGAATCGTTACGCCTGCACCTATTAGCATACCTCAACTAAAATTGAACAGAAATGTTGAAGAAAAAGTACAAGCCAAGTCGGCTGAATAAATGGTACACTAAACACTTCGTTCTGACCCCATGTATGCGGGGTCAGGCAGAAGTTACTGAAGTAGTGCTTGTTTGGTGGTGTTTTATGTCGTTTTTATATAACGATAGTTTGCTCAATATAATTTGTGCGCATGGCGCAACCTTTATAGAAATATTAAAGAAGGAAAATGACACCTATACGCAACAATTTGTTTTTAATGCTAATGGTGAAACTATGTGTATTCCGTCCAGTAAAGGGCGAAGAGAAAGATATTTCAAACAAATCAACGGGATTATTTACGAAATTACGTATGATACCCCACCTGATGAATAACAATTAAATATCAACGATTATGCTAATTTATTTGAATGGAATACCCCTGCAAGGTAATTCAGAAACACAACGGGTTCAATCCGCATTACCTTTGTCACGTATTGTTGAAGTGACGGAAGTGGAACAAGTGCCTAGATTTGATAACAAATGGGTGTTTAGTATTCGTCTTGATGATGGGCAAGTTATATGCTCTGAACCTTGCGAAATTCAGCAAGAAGCTGAAATGCGCCAATTGTCCACAGTAAGTCAAATTAATGCTTTAGAGGTCTACGAGCACCGTTTAAAATGTGATTTGCCCGTGTCAAACATTACTTGTCATTATGTGGACGTTGCTAAAAAACAATTGATACAATTTTCGTTAGACCCGTTGTATCCAGTATTCACTATTAAAATTTAATTTCATGGAAATAGTTAAATATGCCATAGCCTATCAATTTTTGCCCGGAAAATTACCCAGATATATATCACGTTCTGTAGGCGTTGACGAAAGTCTTGATGCTGATGTTATGCTCCGCCTTTGTGAAGTATTTGTAAACAGAGAAGAAGTGACGGATGCAAGGCACTTCGGCAAGCCTTATATTATTGGGGCTTTCACTAATAATCCAAAGTTTCCTAACTTTTGTTTTGCATGTGATACAAATGCTGATTTGAGTATTTGCCGCACATGCAAAATGAAGAAACAGGCGTTGCAGGCTTTAAAAGAGCAAGAAACCCCTGATAATTTAGGTCAGGAACAGGAAAAGCCAAGTTTTGACCCGAATAATACGCCAAAAGAAAGAATGAAAGAGCCGTATTATTGCTTCGTTTACGAAGGAACATTTATGAAGATGTCAGAAAATGGTGACAATCCTCCTATCAGCAAGCTAATATTGAAATTTTACGAAAAGAAGCCTCTTGTTCTTAACGAATGGTTGCAGAACAAATTCAAGGAAGAATTTGAAAAACAACAAAAAGAATTCGGCTGGAGCTTGGTAGGTTTGACCCTCGTTAATGTTGAGCCAACAGGCAGTTATTCTGACCCCTCGTGTTTCCACCCTAACGAACCTTACAGAATGTATTGGGTACGTGTGCAGGATATGTCTCAGAAAGAGGGCGGTGTAAACTGGATTCCAGGATTTAAACAGAATGGTAAAATGTGGAGCGTTATCGGTGAATTGCTTGACCCCGACAGCCCAGATGACACCCGCCCGTTCCACAAATCACCGTTTGATGATTATATGGTAGTGCGTAAACCCGAAAATTAACCCTCTATTGCCATTTTATATCTGTCTCTTATACACATCTCCGAGCCCACGAGACTCCTGAGCATCT
>ERZ1027264.745-NODE-745-length-20894-cov-27.733864_pt1 | contig 20894 bp, 23 predicted proteins | sample MGYA00519258_ERZ1027264 | MGnify/ENA primary metagenome ERZ1027264 (study PRJEB26926, sample SAMN06164692) | human gut metagenome | biome: ENVO:00009003; feature: ENVO:2100002; material: ENVO:00002003 | host: Homo sapiens | place: USA | collected 2012 ...
ACAAAAGTAATATCACATTTTTAGAATGAAAGGGGGAGTTTATCGAATGCTTACGTTACAAGGACGCTGACGCATCCAAGAGAGTTAGAATCCACTCCTCCAAGGAGTCTTACGACATCCTCAAGACCTTCTACGAGGACTGTATGCAGCACCACGAGGAGTGCTGGGCGATGTACCTGAACGGCGCAGGCAGGCTGCTGGGCGTCTCGTGCGTCTCACGCAGCGGCATGAACAGCACGGTGGTGGACATACGCATCGTCCTCCAGACGGCTCTCGTCTCCCACGCCTCGGGAATCATCCTCTCGCACAACCACCCGTCCGGCTCGACCGTGGCGAGCACGCCGGACAACAACCTGACCAGCCAGTTGAAGAAAGGCTGCGAGGCAATCGGCATACAGCTTTTGGACCACATCATACTGACCGAGGACACCTACCTCAGCTACATGGACGAGGGGATGCTTTAAGCGTCCCCTTTTTTGTTCGCTATCCTTTTTGCACTTCTTTTCTTTCGTGAGCGGGGCGGGAAAAGAACAAGAAGCAAAAGAAACCGGAAAGCGGCAGGGCGGATATGGAAAAAGCATCCCGAAGGATGCTTTCCATTTCGTCCGGCTCACGCTACATCTTCAACCCCCGTTTCCGCTCCTGCCGGATGTCGGAGAAGGAGAACTTCCCCGTCTCCTTGTCGAACTTCACCGACTTGTCCTTCTGCACGCCGCCCGGCGTCTCCATCCGTTTCACCTCCAGCGGCTTCCCGTTGTAGAAGTCCGTCATTTGCCGGTAGCTGAACTTTTCCCCCGTCAGGCTTTCCATCAGGCTGTTCAGCGTATATACGCTGTCTTGGTTACGCACGCTCTCCGGCACGAACTCCGGGTGGTTCCTCACCCAGTCCGGGTACAGCGTCTTCGCCATCAGGCAGACCTCCGGCGAGCGTTCCGCCCACGGGATCATCATCAGCGACTCCCGGCTGTGGGCGGCGCACCTGACATACACCTCGGGCGTGAGCAGGCTTTTCGGCACTCCGCCACGCCCGACGGCGGACATCCCCGACGTTTCCACCGCCACCCGCACCCGCTCCGGCGTTTGCAGGTGCACGGGCAGGATGCTGATGCACCTGCCGTCCAGCGGCAGCAGGAAGTCCGCCATTTCGCCGTTCATCACCTCCGGGCGGATAGCCACCGCCACCCCGTAGAGTTCTTCCGGGTTGTTCTCCCGGCACTCCTTCAGCACCTCCATGCACACCTCCGGGGACGGGATATGCTGGACCAGCCCCCGGTGGAAGTCGTTCCCGAATCCCGCTTCCGTTTCCAGCGCCTTCCGGCACAGTTCCGGAGTCTTCATCTCCTCGGGCACGTTCTCCAACTGCCAGCCGTCCTCTTCAACGGCGGCACGGCACACCTCCGCCGTGCGGTCGTGCCTGCATATCATCTCTAAAGGCACCTGATACATTCTTTCTTCTCGTTCCATGTTTTTTACATTTTTTCTTGTTATAAACCCTTTTAAACATCCACCGACAACACGCACATCCATCCGCCGCTCTCCTCGTCCGGCGTCCAGCACCTCGCCCGGACATGGCAATAGCCTTCATTCTCTATCCACTCCAGCAGGCTTTCCGCTTCATCGCATTCCGTTTCCGCCAGCAGTTTTTTATCCACCTCCGAGAGCAGCGACTTTATGTTCACGAACTCACGCACCTCCGGGTATTGCGGCAGCGTGTCCGGCACGTCGATATGCACAAAGTATTTCCGGAAATAAAACCGGATTTTCCCGCTTTTCTGTTCCACGCCCCGGGCTGGACAAGGTGGCGGCACTTCTGTTTTCATCCGCCTTCCGGCATCGTGCACACGGTATCTTTGCAGCGTCAGCGTGCAGCACGGTGTCCCGTCCCTGCGCAGGTGAAATCCACGTTCCGTCACCCGGAACAGCTCGTGCTCCACGACCCGGCGCATGGTCCGGCAGTCGTCCTTCATGTCTTCCCAGACCTCCCCGGCGGAAACCGTCTCCAGCATGGCGAGCGTTTTCTCCGACAGCAGGTTTTCCGGACATATATTGTCCCCCGCTTGTGGAAGGACAATGTCCGTCCGCCACTTCGAGGCATACAGGGCTTCGGAAAATTCCGGTATGTCGAGGTATAGAACCAGATCATTCCGTTCCATCCCCGTCCTCCTTGTCGTTGTCCGAATTGAAGTCGAACTCCAGCTCGACCGCCTGACCGTCCGAGTCCTCCACCCAGACGGTGAAGCCGCTCTGCTCGTCCGACAGCGGGGTGTAATAGAGCCGGAACGTCTCTTTCTCCAGCGGGTAGCGGTCATTGGGCAGCAACGCCGTGCCGTCGTCCAGTTTGAGCGTGCCTTCCCCGTCGAAGAGGAACCAGCGGATCGTGTACCGGGTGTCCTCCCAGCGTCCTTCCCGTTTCAGCTCGCACCGTATCTCCGCCGTCTCGTTCACTTTCAGCTCCTTCGGGACGGGCATCGTCTCCACCGTGAACGGGTATTTCGTCTGAATGTCCAGCCCGTCATTACAGGCTGCGACCAGCACGAGGGCGGCCACGATGTAGCAGCCCGTGAGTATTTTATAAATCATTGTCCTCATATATACATTATTATATTATATAGCAGTTATCGAATCATAAAACGTATTCCCACGCCGACCTGCGTGTGGAATTTCCCGCAGTCGCCGCCGAACAGCACCCTTTGGCGACCGTTTACCAGCAAGACAATCTTGTCCGTCACGTAGGCGGACAGCTCCAGCGTCAGCGCACCCCCGTAGATGAAATTGTCCTCATCCGTGAGCCGGGAGCCGTCCGGCAGCAGGCTCTCGCCCCAGTTCACCGTCTCGTACCCGGCAAGGGCGGACAGCCCCAGTGCGGCGAAGAACATCTTCTTCCGGTCTGACAGGAAGTTCAGGTAATAGCCGCCCTCGCCCGTGAACTGGCTCGCCGGATAGAGGCAGTCCCGGTAGCCGTACCGCTTCTCCAAGTATTCCGCACCGACCACCCAATGGTGGGCGTTCTTCGTGTAGGTGCTCACCGCTATCCCGGCGTGGTAGCCGAAGCCGTCGCCGTTTTTCCAGCGCATGTTGTCCGACAGCCCGCCCGTGAGCTGTATGCCCCTCATTCCGGGCAGGCACCGTTGGGCGTGTGCCCGGTTGAAAGTCAGGCACACCCCGAAGAGCAGGATAATGAACAGTAACCTTTTCATCGCTTATTTGATTTTCAGTTCGTTAATCTGTCTTGCCGCCACGAGGTCGGCGTTCTCCACCCGGATGGTCTGGTGCCTGCCGCCGTCCTTCTCGAACAGATCGATGACCAGCAGCTTGTCGTCCGGTATGGTGAACTGCGGGACGGCATATACCGTGCGCACGTCGCTTTTCCCCTCCGTCACCAGCACCTCGTTGTAGCTGCGCACCGGATCGATCACCCGTTCCTGAATGGCGGTGCGCTTCGGCACTTTCTTGTCCACGATCTTGAACCGGATAAAGTCCGTCCGGAAAGCCACGTTCGACCTGTTCCTCGTTTCCGTGTGGAAATAGAACAGCCCGTTGTGCGAGTGGACGGATTTCAGGAGGAACTGCACCCCGAAGCGTTTGCAGCCCAAGTGCCGGATCTCCCGCCTGTCCTCCTTGTAGATGCTCTGCATGATCAGCTTCACCAAGAGCGGGCTTTCGCCCGCCAGCTCACGGAAATGGATGTTCATGCGGGTATGCGAAAAGTCCGTCGTGTCCCCGTTCTCCAAAAAATCCTTCATCTCGATGTTCAGCATCTCCGGCTCATGCACATACCGGGCATTGAACGAATAGAAGCTCCCGTCCTCGCAGATGACGGAAAAGTTCGTTTCCCCCGGAAACCCCTCGGTCGTCGCCTTCACCCGGATCACGTTCTCCGCACCGTCCGCTTTCCCGGCGATGATCCGGTCGCTTCCCAAATCCACGTACCGCACCGCCGAGGGGAAGATGATATGCACCGTCTTGGCGAACGTCACCTGCACCCCGTGGGGCGTCACCATCTGCCGGTAGGGTAGCTTCCGTGTAATCCCCTGATACAGGTCGTTGCCCGTGGTCCGCTGTATCGTATCATTCACTTGTGCGTTCGCACCCGTCACCATGCCCACAAGCAGGGCGACCCATCCAAAAATCTTTTTCATTGTCTTTACTTTTTAATGGTTTTATAATCTGTTGATTTATTGTTGTTTGGCGTATAGCATCAGCGGATCACCCGCTTTCAGGTGCACCTTTACCGTGCGGAACTTCTTGGCGAGGTACTGGCTGCCGCCCTGCATCAGCCCACGGGTGATGTCCATCGCCACCTGTTGCCCGGCGCTCCGTGCGAACGAGATGCTCGTTCCCAGCCCGCCGCCGATGTTCGCCATCGCCTCCTTTGCCGCTTCCCGCTCCAGTGAGGTTTCTATGCACAGCCCTTTCATTCCCTCGTTGTCATAGACCGCCAATTCCACCGGCAATATGTTACCTTGGTACTGGACGGACGATACCGTGATGTCGAGCCGTTCCCCCTGCACCTTGCCTGTACCGGATACCACCGTATTGCGTGGGATAATCAGGTTTCCCGCCTGCAACGGTTCGAGCAGCCGGAGCTTCACCTGTTGACCGTCCATAACCGTCTGGTCTTGGTGGATGCAGGCGGCTATCGTGTTCTTCCCGAGGGCGTACCCGCTGCCCACCGCCGTGTTGAAGCCGTAGTTCCTCGGCTGGCTGTACCGCCGCATGAACTCCGCATCGCTTAGGGGCTGTCGCAGCCCCGATACCGTCCGCTCCCGTGCCGCCTGCACCGCCACGGCTGGCTGTCCCAAGCCGTTGCCGCCCTGTCCGGTGGCGGGTGCCTGCATGGTTGCGCCGTCCTGCCCGTTCTGCCCCATGTACTTGGCGGCAAGCTCGTAGCTCTTCTCCATCAGTGCCACCTGATCGTCGATTCCGCCCGCCTGCCGTTCCCTTTCTTCCAGTTTGGCGGTCAGCTCCTCCACCTGCCTTTTCAGCTCCTCCTTTTCCCCGTCCACCTTCGGCTCCTCGTAGAACGAGCCGAGTTTCCGGTTGATGTCCCGGTAGGCGGCGACGGAGGAGCGGCCGCCGCCGTTGCCCGAGTAGTCCCTGAACGGTTCCCGTTCCGGCTCGCTGTCCGGCAGTTCCATTTCCACCCTGTCCGCATCGCTCTCTTCGGAGAAGGCGAAGTCCTCCAGCGAGCGCACCTTCTCCGCCTGCCGCCTTTCCGCCTGCGCCTGCTCGTAGGCTTTCCGCTTGTCGCCGATGATCCCGTCGTTCTCCGGCAGGGGGATGTCGGCGTTGAACGCCCCCACGGTGTCCCGGTTCACGTCCCGCTCTTCCGAAGGTGCGAATATCAGCCACATCGAGCCGAGGAACAGCAAGCCCATCAGCGGATATACCATCAGCTTCTTCCGTTGCTGCAACTGTTTCGGGGTGAGCGGCTTGGCAGTCTTCTTCTCCTTTTTCCCGCCGCCCTTGTCCTCCTTCTTTCCGTTCCCCGTCTCCGGGGCTGCGGCATCCGCCACCTTTACGTGCTGCGTTGCCGTTGCTTTTTCTTGGTTCTGTTCTTCCATCATGTCAAAAATTTATGGTTGTCCTACATTCTGATTCTTCTCCCCGGAGGCTTCCTTCTGCCTGTCTCTCCGGTTTGTCGCTTGCCGGGCGGCTCCTTCCGTTCCCGTTTGAGCGATGCCGTGGGGCTTGCCCGGTTGTCCGCCCGCAGGTGCGCAGCCTTCCGTTCCCGGCTTGCCGCCTTTTCGGGGAACAGCCTCGCTTCCAGACCTGCCAGTTCTTTCGCCGCCCGCTCCCGGATGGCACGGTTGTGGCGTCCGATGGCGGCTTCCGGGTAGTCACGGGAGAGGTCGCCGTTGTCCTCGCTCAGGTGGTAGTCCCACCTTAGCCGGGCGATGCCGGCAAAATCCTCCGTCAGCCCGTACTTCTCCACCGTCTCCTTCGGTACTTCCCGCTGACCGTCCCAGCCGTGGCGGGCGAGCCCGTGGAGCAGCGCCCGTTCCGCCTTCACCGCTTCCAGATAGTCGCCGGGCAGTCTGCCGCCCGTCTTCCTCTCGTAAAGGGCGGCGGCTTGCCGCATCAGCTTTCCCCGCTCGTCCGCCTCCCGCAACTCGATCTGTTCCATGACGGTGTGGTTGTCGCCCCGCATCTCCTCGTTCCATTCCCGGCTCAGTTCTTCGAGCCTGCGGTAGCCTTCCGCCAGCCCGTGGCGGATGGCCACCGAGTCGTCCGGTTTCTCGCCTTTCAGGGCAAGCCTTTTCAGTGCGTCGAGGTCGCCCTCCCTCATGCAGCAGTTCAGCAGCCGGTGCGCCGCATCCCGTTCCGCCTGCGCTTCGGGGGATAGCGGCTGCGGGGCGTTGCGCCTCGTGTACTCGTACTCCAGCACCTTGTATTGCGCCGCCAGACGCAGCATCGGGCTTTCCGCCGCCTCCCTCACGCTCCGGGGGATTGCCGCCCCCTCACGCATCCCGTAACGGGTCTCTTTCAGGGCCTCCATGACCGCCCGCCATTCGGGATAGCCCGTCTGGTACACGTACCGGAAGAACCTGTGTTCCAGCAGCAGCTCCGCCTGTTTCCTTGTTACCTCCGGGCAGTCCCGGTAGTCCCTGACGGACTGGAGGATTGCACCGGCATCCGCACGCCTCTTATTCAGCAGGCTCCCGAAATACGCCGTTGCCTGCCTCATGTTCCGCTCCTCCTGCCGCTCCCGGCGGCGGAACAGCCACTCACTCAACTTCTCCGCCAGTCCCATGCCGTCCGCTTTCAAAAGGGTTGATAATACTGTCATTGGGCAATTGCAGGCGCCTGATATGCTCTATCCCCAGTTCCTTCCCGTCGTTCCTGCCGATGCGGTAGATGGAGGCGACGGTCATATAGACCGACAGTGCGCCGAACGCCGCCAGCATCACGAGGATGATTGCCACACGCATGTCGGGTGAGATACGCCCGGCGAGGCGGCGGAGCTTCCCGTCCGCCCAATCCTGTGCCTTTACGATGAATTTCCTTATCATAGCCGTCAGCGTTTGAGGGTCTGCAAATCCTTGTTCTCCGTGACCTCGAAGCCCTCGATGATGAAGCCCTGCGGATTGTTGTCGCTCCTGACCGCATCCAGCAGGCGGCAGCGGGTCACAAGGCTGCGCTCCGTAACCGAGCTTTCCCGCAGGATGATCTGCCGGGCGAATGTCCGCACGCTGTACGGGTACTTGTCGAAGTCGCACCGCAGGCTGTCTATCTCTATCATCTGGTTGATGTTCCCCGATATTATGCGGTTGTAATACCCCTTTTCCGAGAGGTCCTTGTAGTAGTTGAAGGCGCTCTTGTCCGCCAGCAGCAGCGAACGCCTGATGTTGCCCTCGATAGCCGACTTGTCGGGCGAGAGCGTGAAGAACAGCTCGTGGAAGCGGCGCACGTGCTCCCGTGCCTCCACCGGGCGGTTCTGCCGCACGTCCTGCGAGAGCGCCAGCATCAGGCTCTTGCCGTTGTCCAGCACGTAGATCTTCTGCCGCTGCGCCTCGGCGAAGCTGTACGACTTCCACAGGGCGAAGCCCGTCACCACGGCGCACAGGCTGGCGAATACCAGCGTGAAGAGCCGTATCTGCCTGAAGCTCGTTTCGATATTTTTCAAACTTTTAAATTCCATGTTTCCGGTTTTTTATTCGTTATGACTCATGTTCTTGGGACATCCGCCGCTACTTGACGATCCTTCCGGCGATGTTCCCCACGGCTGCGCCCGCACCCGCTGCGGCGACGTTGCCTACCTTCGTGGCGGTCTGGTTCATCGCACGGTTGGCGTGGCTCACCCCGCCCGCCATGATGATCCAGTTGGCGACGGTCGGTATGGTGAAGTACCCGAATATCCCGATGATTAAAAAGATGATGTACACCGTGTTCGAGCTGTCCGGGATGAAGGTCGGGTCGCTCATCGCCTCGATGTCACGGGTGAGCATCAGCACTTGGATGCGTGCCAGCACCGAGCTGAACAGGTCGCTCACGGGCAGCCACATGTAGATGGAGATGTACCTCGTTATCCACTGCGTGAGCGTGCTCTGGAACCCGTCATAGACCGAGAGGGCGAACGCTATCGGACCGAGGATGGAGAGGGCGATCAGGAAGAACGTCCGTATCGTGTCGATGACCAGCGCAGCCGACTGGAACAGCAGTTCGAGCAGTTCTTGGAACCACAGCCGGATGCTCCGCTTCATGTTGTACTCCGTCCGGTCGATGTACATCACCGCCATCGTCTTCAAGTCCTTGGGCGACCAGCCCAGCTCGTCGAGCTTCTTGTCGAAGTCCTCCTTGCTCGCCAGATACGCCTTCTCCGGGTCACGGCGGAACGCCTCCCTCTCCAGCGTCTCCTTCTGTTCCCGGTATCGGTTCATGTCGAAGGTCTGTGATTCGAGCATCCCGTGGCAGCCCTTCACCACGGGCGAGAGCACCGTGTTGATCGTGCCGATGACGAAGGTGGGGAAGAAGAGGATGCACAGCCCGATGGCGAACGGGCGCAGCAGCGGGTACACGTCGATGGGCTCGGCACGGGCGAGCGCCTGCCACACCTTGGCGGCTACGTAGAACAGCGCACCCAGCCCGGCGATTCCCTTGGCTACCCCCGTCAGCTTCTCGCAGAGCGGCATCATGTCCTGATACAATGCCTGCAATATCTCGTGCAGGTTCGTGAAGTCTATCGCTAACAACATAGTCCTGTATTTTTATTATATGTACGCATACATTATTATATATTGCCCGCCTCACCAGTAACGGTCTTCCGCATCCCCGTAGAGAGCCACCACCCGGTCGGCGTCCTTTTTCTTCTTCGCCCGCAGGTAGCTCACCGAGATGTTCTTGTCCGTATAATACTGCACGAGGTTGCGGTACTCCAGCAGCCGCTTGTAGCTCTGGTCGATGATCGCCAGCCGCTCGGCGTCCGAGAGCGACATCCCCGTCACGTTCACCACGTTCTTCAGATCTTGCAGGATGTCCGCACTCTCGCTCAGCAGCTTGGCGTACCCGAACGAGATGGTTGACAGCTCGTCCGGCGTGTAGTTCGGGTCGCCGAGCATCTTCTGGTAGTTGCGCACGTAGATTTCCGAGATGTCCGCCACCATCTCGATGGACTTCTTCACCTTCACGCCGCCTTTCACCACGTCATGCACCGCCTTGAGCGCATCGTAATACTTCCGTCCCTGCTCGAATATCTTCGCCGTCTCCTTGAACCCGTCCAGCGTGTGCTGTGCGGTGGCGGAGGTCTCCACGATCTCCTTGGTCGTGTTGATGATGCCCTGCGCCAGATTGCCGGGATCGTGTACGACCCACTGGGCGTTGGCCGCACCTGCCGTCAGGCACGCCACGCCCACGATGATTGCCTTTATCGTTCTCATGTCCTTACTGTTTTAGGGTTCCGTCACTCTTTCTCCTGTACTCTCCGCCCGGCGACAGCCGGATGCGGTCTTTCTCCCGGTCATAGTCCATCATCACGGCGAAGCCCGTCTCGATGAACAGCACCCCTTCCGTTTCCCGGACGAGGTAGGTCTCCGCTTCACTACCGCCCTTGTGGTTCCTGTGCATGACCGTCACACGGTACTTGCCGTCCTCTTCCCAGAGGGTGAAGGGCGGCTTTCCGCCCGTGCTGACCCATTCGCCGCACATCTTTTCCAACCGTTCCGCATTTGTCTCCTTGCAGGAAATGACAAACGCCAGCGCCGCCGTCACCGCCGACAGCAGCAGGATTAAATTCAATCGTCTCATCTTGATTCCGTTTTTTAAAAGTTTTACAAAATTTTATTCTCTCCATATCGTTTAGCCGTTTGTACATCCAGCCGTTTAGCCAGCCAGCCGTTTAACCGTTTGACCGTTTAGCCGTTTGGTCAATCAACCACCCGTCCGGCAACCTGTCCGCCGCTCCCCGCCAGCGCATCGGCACATTATTTATACTTCGTTTCCGCCAGCCGCTTGATGGCAAGCTCCAAGTCGCCGCCCAGCTCTTCCGCTAGTGCGAACACCTCCGTCTTCTCGCTCTCCTCGGTGGTATAGGTCAGGTACTCGGCAGCCGACACCTCCGTGGCGTACACCGCCGACTGCACCCCGTTCAGACCGATCCAGACCTCCTTGTACTTCCGTCCGGGATGGTTGGCGAGGTTGATGGAGAGTATCTGCGACTTCTCCTTATCCGTCAGCCCGAGCATCGACTGGATGCCGTCGAACTTGTTCATGTACTTCTTCTGGTCCAAAAGGATCTTGCAGTCCGAGTTGGTGATGATAGCCTCCTTCACGATGGGGGACGAGATGATGTCGTCCACCTCCTGCGTGACGACAATCGCCTCGCCGAAATATTTCCTGACGGTCTTGTACATATATTTCAAATACTCACTCATACTCGGCGAGGAAAGGGCTTTCCAAGCCTCCTCGCAGATCAGCATCTTCCGCACCCCTTTCAGGCGGCGCAGCTTGTTGATGAAGGCTTCCATGATGATGATCGTAACCACGGGGAACAGCTCAGCGTTGTCCTTCACGGCGTCAATCTCGAAGACGATGAACCGCTTGTGCAGCAGGTCGATGTTCTCGTTCGAGTTCAGCAGGAAGTCGTAGCGCCCGCCCTTGTAATACTGCCGCAGCGTGGTCAGGAAGTTGTCGATGTTGAAATCCTCCCGGCTCACCTTGATGTCCCTTGCAGCCAGCTCCTTCCGGTAATCGTTCAGCATGTACTCGTAGAAGGTGTCGAACGAGGGGGCGATGTCCCGGTTCTGTTGTATCCGGCGGATGTACGCCGACACCGCACTGCCCAGCTCGCCGCTCTCCGTCTTCGTGACCTTCTCGTCCTCGCCCTTCCACAGCGCCAGCAGCAGCGTCTTGATGCTGTCCTTCTTCTCCACGCTGAACTTGTAGTCGTCCGTGAAGAAGGGGTTGAAGCTGATGGGCTTCTCCTCCGTGTACGTGTAGTAAATCCCGTCCTCGCCCTTGGTCTTGCGGTGGATCAGCTCGCACAGCCCTTGGTACGAGTTGCCCGTGTCGATCAGCACGATGTGGCTGTTTTGCTCGTAATACTGGCGCACGAGGTGGTTCATGAAGAACGACTTGCCGCTCCCGCTCGGACCGAGGACGAACTTGTTGCGGTTCGAGATCACCCCTTTCTTCATCGGCAGGTCGCTGATGTCCAGATGCAGCGGTCTGCCCGTCATCCTGTCCGCCATCTTGATGCCGAAGGGCGAGAGCGAGTCCTTGTAGTTCGTCTCCTCGGTGAAGAAGCACAGGGCTTGCGGGATGAACGTGTAGAAGCTCTCCTCGAAGGGGAAGTCCCCCTCGTTGCCCGGTATCGCCGCCCAGAAGAGCGTGGGCACGTCCACCGTGTTGTGCCTCGGCTTGCACTCCATCAGGGCGAGCTGGCTGCCCACCTCGTTCTTGATGCGCCTAAGCTCCTCCCGGTCGTCGCTCCACGCCATCACGTTGCAGTGGCAGCGCACCGAGGTCAGCCCTTTCGAGTGCGCCTCGTTCAGGTATTCCTCGATCCATGCCTTGTTGATCTGGTTGGAGCGGGAGTAGCGGGAGAGCGAGTGCATGTTCCGGGCGGTCTGCTCGAAGCGTTTCAGGTTCTCCCCGTGGTCGTCGATGAAGATGTACTGGTTGTAGCAGTGGTTGCAGTCCAGCAGCAAGCCCACCGGGGCGGCGAACGACAGGCGGCAGTCCGAGCGGTCGGTCGAGAGCCGCTCGTAGCGGCTGTCCGTCGCCACCTTGCCCGGCAGGTCTTCCGTGTCCGAGAGGGTGTGCAGGCAGAGGATGTCGTCGCCGATGCGCATCTCCTCCGGGTTCAACTGGATGTCCTTCAGCACCGTCGTGTCGTGCTGCGAGAGCGAGAGGTACTTCTCCACGATGCCCGCCGACCGTTCCGTGCCGGTGATCTCGTCCGTCGTGAGGCGGCGCAGCGTAACGAAACCGCTGTCGTTCATGATCTTCTCGAACTGCCCGACGGCTTCGAGGAACCTCGTAACCGTCTCCCGGTCCTCGATCTCCTTGGGGACAAGCCTGCCCTTGCAGAGGGTGGAGAACGTGCTTTCCTGACGGCTCCGTGCCTTCGTCGTCTTGGTAAGGAACAGGTAGCAGAAGTGGTTCAGGAACGGGCGTTCGTTGAAGTGCCTCTCAAAGCTCCGGCTCAGGAAGCTAAGGTCGTCCCTGTCCGTTTCCGGCCGGTACTTCTCCTCGATGAAGAAGTCCTGCTTGTGCACGATGGAATACTCCGGCAGCACCTTCACCGCCTTGTGCCAAGCCGAGTGGACCGCCTCGTACTCGCTTCCCGTGACGGAGAACAGTTCCGGCAGTTCCACCCTGAAGGCGACCGTCACGTCCGCCTCCTTGCTCACGATGCAGCCGTTCTCCACCGCCAGCAGCGGGAACTTGCTTTCGAGCGTCGCCGCTTTCATTACGTTTCTCATTCTTGCCAGTGTTTAAAGGTGAATAATCGGGGGATTTTCAGGCGGTTCACCACGTACCTCGGATGCCGCCTGCGGGCGGCTGCCTTCATCAGCCCGTGCGTGCCGTACCGGGCGTTCAGCCGGAAGGTCAGCCATACCAGCAGCGTAGCCGCAGCCACGCCGAAGCCGATGCACACCCACTGGTTCACGCCCGCCATGTACAGGATGACGAACACCACGAACACGGCGAGCAGACCGCCGCAGAAGATGAAGAGGTACTGGCTTTCCAGCCCCTTGAACTCCACGTTCCTGCCGATCCCCTTGTTGATTTCCAAGTCCATAGTCCGCTGTTTTACAGGAAGAACGAACGGAGGATGGTAGCCGCCACGATCAGGAAGATGCAGGCTCCGAACCAGCTTGCGGCGACTTTGCTCACGTCCGGATCGCCGGCGCTGAACTTCCCGTACACTTTCACCCCGCCGATCAAGCCGACCACCGCACCGATGGCGTAAATCAGTTTTGTGTCGAGTAGGTCAGCTCCATTGCTGGGGCTTTCCCCTCTAAGAACCGTGCATGAGAGTTTCCCCTCACACGGCTCAAGCAACGCATTGCCATTCTTACTGAAGGAATAGTTCTGCCTCATTTCCTACTAATATTATCAGGGTTAAACTTCTTGTTCTTACATGAGCTGTGTATGAGAATCTTAAACGGTTTTCCGTTGACAGTCTTCTTGATAGTCGTCCATCTTCGTTCATCGTCAATAATCTCTCCACAGATTGGACAGCGCATTTCTTGATGAATCCAAATCATACGCAACAAGTCGTCAATCTCACGTAGTTGGTTCTCCGTGTTCTTTGACTTACGCCGTGCATAGTAAGGAGCATCGGCAGGGTCGTATGGATTAGTATTGGTTCTAACACGCACGTACTTCAATATAGGAGTGTCCGCCAGCCTTTTAAGACTTAAAGTCGTTTCCTTGCCCGACTTCTTGTTCTTGGTTATAGTGGCGAAACACCACTCACGTCCATGCAGTTGTTTGAAATACCTGTCTTTAATCCAGTGCATACCCTTTTTCGGATGCCTGCGTTTTGCCCATTGCCAAAGTGTTTTGTACACCTCGTAGTCCACACGTGAGAACGCTTTCGATGATGCCCCGTAACGGTAATAATTTGTCCACCCGGGAATCATGTGGTTGAGCATCCTTATAAGTGAGGAAGCCTTTGCCGACTTGTTGCTCTTTATCTTCGTGCGAACCTTATCGCAGAATTGCTTCATCGCATCCTTGGACGGTTTGGTCAGAAGTTTGCCGTTGGACTTGTATTCTCGGATGTTGAAGCCAAGAAAATCGAAACCTTCACTGATGTGGGTTATCTTTGTCTTTTCTTCCGATAGCATCAGTCCTCGTTCTGCCATAAACTGCCGTATAAGGGGCAGGATAACATTCTCAATTGTTTCCTTATCCTTTGCAGTGACAATAAAATCATCAGCATAGCGCACGAGATTGATTTTAGGTTCAATCCACTTGCGTCCATAAGCAGTAGGCACTGGTTGCCAGTAAGGCTTGACCGCCTTTTGGACGAGGGATTGAAGCCCGTCAAGAGTCATATTGGCAAGAGTGGGAGAAATTATGCCGCCTTGTGGAGTTCCTTCCTCGGTCGGAAAAAGACTTCCATTGAATACATAACCGCTTTTGAGCCATTTTCTTAATACTTCCTTATCCATAGGGATATTGTTAAGAAGCCATTCATGGCTGATGTGGTCGAAGCATCCTTTGATGTCTCCCTCCAGAATCCATTTAGGGGCAACATCCCTTGAAAGGACATTGTGACATTGGGCTATTGCATCTTGGCAACTGCGATACTTACGGAAACCGTAGGAATGTTGGTCGCCTGTCGTTTCCGCAATAGGGTCGAGAGCCATCAGATAGAGAGCCTGCATCGCGCGGTCTTTCATCGTAGGGATTCCCAAGGGGCGTTTCTTCCCGTTCTTCTTCGGTATTTCCACACGACGCAGGGGCATCGGTTGATATCCACGGCGTTTGAGTGTGTCAATAGCTTTGACTTTTGCCGCATCGGATGACCATCTTACATGGTCAACTCCTGCGGTGTTTTTACCCTTATTAGTAGTAACCCGAACTACGGCAAGATAGCGACCGTAGAACGAGTGGGTCAACAGCCATTGCAAGGATTTGACCTTGCCGTGTCTGCCTTCCCTTTGAGCCTTTACAATACGTGCTTGCAGCTTCCGAACATACTCCTCTGCCTTGTGTCGGTCAATACTTTTCCAACGTTCGGTATCAGAGAGGACCATATTTTCAGGCGCACACTTTTCTTTCGATTTGTTCATTTGCATTCCTTTCTTTAGAAGTTCTATAAGTTTATTGTAAAGAGTTACCTTGTGGAAGTGGGCACACTTTCGTGTCGGATGATGTGGCTCTCTGCCATACATGGCAATGAGGTCAATCCGTATCCGCTCCATTACAGAACGGCATTCGCTTTTTCCACGTTCCTATACCCGCACCCCATATAGGCTTGCCTTGCGACTTGCTTACCTCCTCAAAGAGGGGGAGAGATACGGGCTTACCACGTTCCATGCAAGTGACGATAATGGGTTAGGTCTGTCCTATCCACCGGCAGTCATTATGTCCGTGCAACCCCACCTGGACAGGGAGTTGACCGACTGCACACCTTTTGGTTCAAGCCTACAGCCTCGCTTTTGGAGCGAAGCCCTCAACATCATTTGGCTTGTTCTTCGTAACGATGTTTATCAGACATTCACATTGGTTGACCATACCATCAAGTCTCGCCCCTCGGCAGAACGATGTTATCTGCCTTAACCTCCACTCACGCTTCGGTCTATTCCTTTCGGAAAGGGTACTTTGTCAGAGCAGCTTCGCACAAAGAGATTACTCGCAATGCACGTACTCTCAGACTACTGCAAACGGAATTGCAGGTGTAATCAATGAATTAAATCATAGTTACACAATCACTTACACGGCTTTCACGTGTCACACCCCCGGCTCAAAATACGAGGTGACCATCTGCGTGGCTTCGGTGATGCCCGCCTGCCCGTTTCCCTGCGCCATTGCGCCCACGGCAGCCAGTATGCAGGCCGCCGTAAAAAAGATTCTTTTCTGTTTCATTTGTCTTTAAAATTTTAATTAAACATTATGGTTGTCCATCAGCCGGGCGACACGCTGCCGTGCGCCCTCGAACTCGTCCAGCATCGCCTCCCAGATGTCCGACCCCATCACGGACGGCAGCACCTCACGGGCTTCCCGCTCCGCCTTTTCGTCCGCATCGTCCGACACCAGTACCCGGCGCACCTTTTTCAGGTCATCGAAGGAGTACCCCGTGGCGAAGTCGGGGTTGCCGTCCGGGTAATAAGCCCCTAATTCCTCTTCCTCCTCCAGTTCCCGGATCTCCTCCGGCGTGGGTTCATAGTCCGTCTCCTCCTCGTCCTCCTCCGGCTCGATGTCGGAGTAGTCCGCCCCGTCGTCCTCCGTGGCGGGTTCGTCCACGGCTCCGGCTGCCGCTTCCTCCCCGTCCTCCGCTGCGAAGGGCAGGTAGGTGCTTTCTCCCATGACCGTGTACGGCTCGCCCGGTTGCCCCGGCTCCTGATCCGGCTCGTCCGTGCCTTCGTCCGTCTCCGCTGTACCGAACATCCCGGCGATGTCCTGCCGGTAGTATTTCCACAGCACGGCGAGGTAATAGAGCAGCAGGACGGTGAGCGATAATTTCAGTATCATGCCGTTTCCTCCTTCCTTTTTAAAAGAGGTTCTCCAGTTTCCCGGCGTATGCCGCCTCGATCTCCTCCCGGTATTGCTCGAAGTGCTGCGCCAGCACGTTGTCGATGTATGCCGAGAGCGACACCTTGCCGCCCGTCAGCATCACCGAGATTTTGGCGATGCGCTCGTGGTACTCACGGCGCACATAAACCGGCTTGCCGTAGCGGGCGGGGATGTCCATGCCTTTGAGGAAGGTCGTCTCGTAGTCCGCCTGCCTTCCCTTGCGCCGTCTTGTGTCCGCCGCCTTCCCTTCCTGCGCCTTCTCCACCGGCACGGCGGTTTCAACCTTTCCGGTTCCCGGTTCTCCCGTCCCTGCCGCCTCGCCCGCCATCATCCGCATCAGCAGCTCCTCGTCGATGGGCTTCTCATTCCGCTGTTTCTTCATAGCCTTCCAGTTTGAGGATGGTTGCTATCTCACGGGTCAGTTCGGGGATGCCGCTGCCTGCCAGCATCCGCCTGTCGGGAGCCAGCAGCGTGGAGCGGAACACCGTCCGTCCCGTGCCGTCCTTTCTCTTTACGGCATCACGGTGGACGAGGTGAAGGGGGAATACGGCGGGCGGGAGTATCACGGCTTGACCTATTCGGCAACCGACAGGGAGGGCAACAAGGTCGGCAAGCCCTTCAAGTCCTCCGTGTTCGGCAAGGAGGCGGGCGTCGCAGCCCTCGAAAGGCGGATGCACAACGCTGCCGCATGGGAAAAGACCCACAAGGAGGTCGCCGCCACCGCCGGAAAGGTTGCAGCCGCCATGCAGAGCGCAGGGCATGACCGGGCGCAGTTCGAGCGGGAACTCATGCGGCAGGGTATCGGCGTGGTATTCCGTCAGAATGAAGCCGGGCGCATCTATGGGGCGACCTTCATCGACCATGCCGCCAAAGCCGTCTTCAACGGCTCCCGTCTGGGCAAGGAGTTCTCCGCAGGCGTGTTCAACGACCTTTTCGCCGGGCAGGATACCACCGGACTGGCATCACAACAGTACCAGCCGGAACATTCCCACACCACCGAATGGCAGGAACAGCACACGGACTACCGTCCCGACCACAAGGACGGCACCACCCAGAACGTGGCGGCCGCCTTCAATCTCTTTGCCCCCGTACCCAGCGGAGCGTCCGGCGACCAGCCCGTACCGCCGCAGCGCAAAAAGAAAAAGAGACGCAAGTACGGCAGGCAGCAATAAAGAACAAAAAGATAGCATTAACCAAGCAACCATCCGCATGGCATACCGACCTCATTTTCGCAGCGTAAAGCGAACGACCGGAGTGTAGCGTTAAAAAGAAAAAGTTGTTTGAGCGAAGCGAGTTCTTTTCCTTTAGCGAAACGCAGGAAGAGAGTAGCGGAGAAAATGCAGTCTTGACTTTTTCTTTTTGGTATCTTTTTCTTTTGTCTTGACACAAAAGAAAAAGTACATAACTAAAACGAAGTTTTAATTTATACATCAACGAATTATGCAAAACGAAGACGATTTGCGTGGACTCGCCAAAGTCATGGAGTTCATGCGTGCGATAAGCATTTTATTTGTAGTCATCAATATTTATTGGTTCTGTTACCAGTCCGTCCGGGAGTGGGGCATCGACATCGGCGTGGTCGATAGGATATTGCTCGGCTTCCAGCGTACCGCCGGGCTGTTCTCCAATATCCTCTGGACGAAGCTCTTCGCCGTGCTGTTCCTCGCCCTTAGCTGCCTCGGCACAAAGGGCGTGAAGGAGCAGAAAATCACGTGGCGCAGGATCATCCTTTGCGGCGTGTCCGGCTTGCTGCTCTTTTTCGGCAACGGGTGGCTCTTGGCGCTCTCTTTGCCCTTATCGGCAAACACGGTGTTCTACATTGCCACCCTCACAGCCGGATATATCTTTCTGCTCATGGCGGGACTATGGATGTCACGCCTGCTGAAGACCGACCTGCTCGAAGACGTGTTCAATCTGGAGAACGAGAGCTTTATGCAGGAAACCGAATTGAAGGAGAACGAGTATTCCGTCAATCTCCGCACCCGCTTCTGGTTCAGGGGAAAGACGTATGACGGATGGATTAACCTTGTTAATATTTTTCGTGCGACAATGGTATTGGGAACTCCGGGCAGCGGGAAGTCATATGCGATTATCAATCAGTACATTAAGCAGGTTATCGAAAAAGGATTTTCCGTTTTCTTATATGATTTCAAGTACCCCGACCTCTCCGAGATAGCCTACAACCACCTGCTCGCCCATTTGGACGGCTACAAGGTCAAGCCCAAGTTCTACGTGATAAACTTCGACAACCCGAGGGAGAGCCACCGCTGCAATCCCATCCACCCGGATTTCATGACCGACATATCCGATGCCTACGAGAGTGCCTACACGATTATGTTAAATTTGAACCGAACGTGGGTGTGACCTGAAAAGTCACGTAATTGATTGTTAAACAGCAATGTATATTGCAAGATTTAACCCGCTGTTCCGTCAGCGGTAGCCTACTATAAGGTGCATCTCCAGTGATGGGTTGTGCTAAGCTTATAGGACAAAGTACACTTTCCGAAAGGACAAGACTGAACCGTGAGGGAACGTCAAGGGCGGTTAGTATCATACCGTCGAGTGGCGAGGCTGGATAGCATGGTTAACGTAATGTGAACTGACTTTAGCCGTCGTAAGGTTTGAAGGAGCGCAAGATACTTTAGCTCTCACCAAAAGGTAAGCAGTCGGATAACCCTCGCCCATGTTGGGGTTACACGGACATAGCACTGCCGGCGGACTTGGCAGAACCTAAACTATCCGTTTGTCAATTGCGTGGAACAGGGCAAGCCTGTATCTCTCTCGTAATAATGCGAGTAAGCGAACCGCAAGGCAAGCCGAATGGGGTGCAGGTATGAGATAACGGAGAAAGCGAATGCCGCCCTGTAATGGGGAGGATACGGATTGAACCAACATCACGAGTTAATGAGGGTAACATCATCCGACACGAAAGTGGGCAGACTTCCGTATATGGTAACTCTTTACAAGATAACTTTTAGAACTTTCAAAAGGAGGAAAGCAAATGAACGAGATTAAAACATCGTGTGCGCCTGCTGACAGCAGGAATCTGACTTGGGACGGTATGAACTGGTCTAAGTGTGAAACCTATGTCCGAAAGCTACAAGCGCGTATTGTAAAGGCTCAGAAAGAAGGCAGACATAACAAGGTGAAAACCTTGCAGTGGATGCTTACTCACTCTTTTTACGCCAAGGCATTGGCAGTAAAGAGGGTTACTTCCAACAAAGGGAAGAATACGTCTGGAGTAGATAAACAGCTTTGGGACTCTCCCAAGCGCAAGTACAAAGCAATCGGTGAACTTAGACGTCGTGGCTACCATCCACAGCCGCTCCGTAGGGTTCACATCAAGAAAAAGAACGGTAAACTCCGACCGTTGGGAATACCGACCATGAAAGACAGGGCGATGCAAGCATTATATCTCATGGCATTGGAACCGATAGCCGAAACGACAGGCGACCGTTTTTCTTACGGCTTCCGAAAGAAGCGCAGGACAATGGACGCAATTCGTCAGATTGATACGGTTCTAAATCGCCAGCATTCCCCCGAATGGATTTTGGAGGGAGATATTAAGGGTTGCTTCGACCACATCAGTCACGACTGGCTTATTGAAAATATCCCTATGGATAAAACAATACTCAGAAAATGGCTGAAATGTGGAGCTGTATTCAATGGTAAACTGTTCCCGACAGAAGAGGGTACACCACAAGGAGGTGTCATATCACCGACACTTGCAAATATGGCACTTGACGGACTTCAACCACTCTTGGCTGAAAGATTCAAAAGACGTTTCATCAACTATAAGACATTCCACTACAAAGTGAATCTTATCAGGTATGCGGACGACTTTATAATCACAGGTCGAGATAAGGAATTATTGGAAAACGAGGTCAAACCAATGGTGATAGAATTTCTCAAAGAAAGGGGTCTTACCTTATCCGAAGAGAAAACTACCATTACGAACATATACGATGGATTTGATTTCTTAGGTTTCAATGTAAGGAAGTTCGGCAAAAGGCTGTACACATCTCCGTCCAAAGATACACAGAAACGCTTTAGGGCAAAAATCAGTGACATCGTTAAAGGACATAAAATGTGTAAGCAGGAATCGCTGATACGAATGCTCAATCCTGTGATAACAGGTTGGGGAAACTATTACCGATATGGTGCATCAACCAATGCTTTTCACGGTTGCGACAATCACATTTACAACCTCACAAAGAAATGGGCTTTACGTCGCCACCCAAAGAAACGCAAGTCTTGGGTTGCAGATAAGTATTGGCATGAAATTCGGGGGCGTAAATGGACGTTTGCATGGAAATATGAAACAAAAAGCAAGAAAGTGAACTACCTGACCCTTAAAAGGTTGTCAGATATACATTATACTCCGTACAAGCAAGTCAAGGGGGAGGCAAACCCTTTCGACCCGGAATATGATGATTATTTCTTTCAGCGAAAGGAGCAACAAATGCTGGAATCTCTCAAAGGACGTAAGTCACTCTTATATTTATGGAACAAGCAGAAGCGGACTTGTCCGTTATGCGGCAAGGAGATAGATTGTACAAAAGCATGGAACGTCAATGAAATATCTGTTGGTGGTTCAATTGTACGGCAACTTGTCCATAACAACTGCTACAAGCGAAATAAACGAAACTGTTGAAAGTATGAGCCGATTTCTAACAACAAATAGAAATATTGAGTTGCTTGAG